>Ga0180008_1000216_pt1 | contig 57335 bp, 53 predicted proteins | sample MM_PW_MetaG_FD_121121 | JGI IMG/M metagenome (GOLD analysis project Ga0180008, IMG submission 121121) | Groundwater microbial communities from the Aspo Hard Rock Laboratory (HRL) deep subsurface site, Sweden - MM_PW_MetaG | ecosystem: Environmental > Aquatic > Deep subsurface > Groundwater... | reverse complement strand
TGGTGTGAAAAGCGGCATGATGGTGGGGGGGGCTTTTGAATCAGTGCCGACGGACGATAGCGCCGTAGCTCCGCAGGATATTTTGCATGCCTGGCGTGACTTTGAATCAAGCTTTTTTGCCGGAGCTTTGTTGTGCCCTAAAATGCCGTTTCGCCAGTTGCTGGATAAACAAGGTTATGAAATCAGTTCACATCACTTAGCTGGTGTATCGGCCTCTGTTGCTATGCGCCGGATGACGGCGGTGTCGCCATACAGCCACTGGCATTATTTTGATGCCTATACACCGGGTAAATTAAAGGCGGTGTATCGGGGTAATGGTATTCCGTTACCTTGGGGCAATATGCGGCAGGTGGAAGATCCTTGTCAGCACTGGGCTGTATTTCGCATGTTTGAAGCGGCCGAATCTGCCCATTCAGCACAGTTGTCTATTTTAGATGTGCAGGGCCAGCCACGGATTTATTGTTGTGAATCCACCAAAGTCTCTGATTTAGCGGGTAATGCTCATGTACTTTGCGCTGGTATTGATTTAAATCCGGCTATTGAAGCTCAGGGCATGGACATAGAAACTATGGCGCAGGAGTTAAAACAATTGTGTCGTAGTCAGGGCGGCGCAGCCGTAGTACCAAAAACGATCAGGTCTACTTTAACGACGGTGTCGAATATTCTGAATATTAACTGGGTAGCCCGCAGTTTAGATAAACCAGCTCAGCTGATTTGCTCGCGCGGCAATCATTGTCCACGTGAACCAGGCTGTTATCAACACTGCTCTGCGAAATAATAAAATGGGGTCAGATCACATTGTTAACTGTTAACAATGTGATCTGACCCCATTTTTAGAGTTTAGAGGCCTTTCTTCAACTGCCAGCTTAATTGCTGCTCAGCAAAAAACGGCACTATAGGGCTGCCATCAGGTAAGGTGATCTCCGCTGGTACTGTCCAGTCTTGTTTCACTAAGGTGATGGTGCCGCTGTTGCGTGGCAGATTGTAGAAATCCGGGCCATAGTGGCTGGCGAAACCTTCTAACTTGTCCAGGCAACCTAAGTCTTCAAATACCTGAGCGTACAGCTCAATTGCACTCCAGGCGCTGTAACAACCGGCACAACCACAGGCCGCTTCTTTACGGTGTTTAGCGTGTGGTGCTGAATCTGTGCCTAGGAAAAATTTGCTGTTGCCAGTGGCGACCACTGCACGCAAAGCTTCCTGATGCGTGCGGCGTTTGAGTACCGGCAGGCAGTAGTTATGCGGCCGTACACCACCCACTAACATATCGTTGCGGTTCAGTAATAAATGCTGAGGTGTAATGGTTGCTGCAACGCGGTCTGGCGCGGCTTTGACAAACTCAACAGCATCTGCTGTGGTGATATGTTCAAATACCACTTTAAGGCCCGGAATAGTGTCAATCAGTTGAGTTAAATGCTGGTCGATAAATACTTTTTCACGGTCAAAAATATCAATATGGCTGTCGGTCACTTCACCGTGTACCAACAACAGCATCTGCTGTTCGGCCATCACTTCCAGTACAGGATAAAGTTTGCTTAAGCTGCTGACACCAGAGTGAGAATTGGTCGTAGCGCCTGCCGGATACAATTTAGCAGCCACTACACCAGCGGCTTTGGCGGCTTTAATCTCTTCGGCTGTGGTTTTGTCCGTTAAATACAGCACCATCAGAGGTTCAAAACTGCTGCCTGCAGGTCGGGCGGCCAGAATACGTTCTTTGTACGCTAAAGCTTCTGCAGCATTGGTTACAGGAGGAACAAGATTTGGCATCACAATAGCGCGCTTAAAACAACGGGCAGTGGCTGCCACAGTTTCTTTGAGCATATCGCCGTCGCGAAAATGTAAGTGCCAGTCGTCCGGGGTTTGCAGAATTAATTCAGTCACAGCGCTCTCCTCTACTGATGCAGTGTCATGCCGTCAGGGCGTCGCAGTTTAACACGACTGAACAGGATACTCAGTAATCAGGCCGACTTTTATTCTACTGTTCTGGCATGGAGTAATCTGGTTGGTTTAGGTTATAGTCAGTACCGATACTACAAGATGTTCAACAGGTTACCGACCATGGAACAGAGCAGCGCGTTAAAACAACAATCCCAATGGCTGTTGCCCTGGCAGTGGCTGGTACCGCTATTTTGTTTGCTGTGCGCTGGTATTGTGACCGAATATCAATCGAGGCAATTGGTAGAGCAGCGGCAAAATCAGGCACTGCAGCAGTTAGTAGGTTTATCTGGCCAGCTGCGTTCTTTTGTGGAATCCGAATTAAACACCTCCTTGTATATGAGTCTTGGGTTGGCATCCCATTTGCGCGCCAGCGATGGCAAACTTTCTGAAAAAGAGATGCTGTTTTTGCTGCAGAATTTGCTGGAGCAAGGCAAACATATCCGCAATATAGGTTTGGCTCCTGGCAATGTGCTGACGCTGATTTATCCGGTGCAGGGCAATGAAAGGGCTTTGGGCCTGAACTACCAAAATTTAACGCAACAATGGCCTGACATTGAAAAGTTGATTACAGACAAGCAACCCAGGTTAGTTGGGCCTGTGGCTCTTATTCAGGGTGGGGCTGGTTATGTCTATCGTCTGCCTTTATTCCTAAATGACGGCAGTTACTGGGGCATTATCAGCACAGTGCTGGATTTAACTTCCTTTAACCAAATGTTGTTGCAACAAGCCAATAGCTATCAGGTGCAGGTAGGGATCCGCGAAAAAGATGCAGTTGCTGGTGCTTTGTTTGGTTATTCGAATTTATTCAGTGAAGACGCGCTGGTTCTTGATCTGAATATTAAAGGCGCAGAGTGGCAAATTGCAGTGCGTTTTATGGATGAAGCAGTAGGCTGGAGTTTGTGGCAATGGCGTTTATTAGGAGCATCCTTATCCGTTGTGTTTTGTTTGATGCTGGCCTGGTTGCTGCATTCGTATCGGCGCAGCGCCTTGTTTGCCGATGCTCTGCAGGACAACGAAATGTACTCGCGTCGTATTATGGACAGTGTGCTGGATGTGATAGTGACCACAGATTTGGACGGCACTATTGAACGGGTCAACAGCGCCGTCAGTACAGTTTTTGGTTATTTGCCGAATCAATTAGCAGGCCAGCCATTTAGCTTGTTATTGGCACCTGGTCAGGCCGGATTATTAGCGACACAGGCGCCTGGTGAAGGAGCTGCAGTGGAATTGTTGGGTATACGTCATAGTGGTGAAGTGTTTACGATGGACTTGTCGCGCAACAACACTGAGCATCAGGGCAAAGCCCGTTATGTCTGGTTGATCCGTGATATTTCCGAGCGAAAAAAAGTCGAGCAATTGAAAAACGATTTTGTCTCCACTGTCAGTCATGAGCTGCGGACCCCGCTGACCGCTATCAGTGGAGCTTTAGGTCTGGCGGTAGGTGGCGCTTTAGGGCCGCTCAATGAAAAACAGCAGCATATGCTGATGCTTGCACAGCAAAATAGTCAGCGTTTGGGTAAACTAATCAACGACTTGCTGGATATTGAAAAGCTGGCTGTCAATAAAATGCAGTTTAAGTTCAAGCTTTGGCCATTACTGCAACTGCTGCGGCAGGCTATTGAACTGAATCAGCCAGTGGCTTTGCAGCGGCAGGTTAAACTGGAGTTACAGTGCACAGAGCTGAATGATTTATGGGTGGAAGTCGATGAAGTACGCTTGCAGCAGGTGATGGCTAATTTATTGGCGAATGCGATACGACATTCACCAGTGGGAGCCACTGTGTTGGTGACCATGGATTTATCGGCGAAGACGGTGCGTGTTGCAGTGACCGATCAGGGTGACGGTGTATCCGTAAGTTTTGAGCCTCGTTTATTTGAAAAATTTTCACAGGCCGATTCGTCGGACCGCAGGCAGGTTGCAGGCACAGGATTAGGATTGGCGATTTGCAAAGATCTGATCAACGCCATGCGTGGTGATATTGGCTACCAGCGAGCAACTGGTGGTGGCGCTTGTTTTTATTTTACCTTGCCTCTGGCAACTGAATTATCTTTGGAATAAGGCTTGTTATGCTGACTTTACTTGATTTGATTGCTGTCACCTGGTTTTTATCGTTATGGATTGGCTACACCATAGTGGCTAAACGTAAAGCCAGAACTGTTAGCTGTTTGTCCTTTGAACTACGTCGCAAACGCAACGATTGGATGAAACAAATGCTGACCCGCGATAATAAAATGGCGGATGTTGGTTTAATTTCCACGCTGGAGCGCAATGTGTCTTTTTTTGCCTCCAGTACCTTGTTGATGCTGGCTGGTTTGCTAACGGCTTTGGCTTCAAGTGGCAGTATCAGTGAGGTATTAAGTTACCTGACCCCCTGGGCCACTCAAAATAAAGAAACTGTGCAGGTGAAGATCTTATTTTTGGCGGTGATTTATGTGTTTGCGTTTTTCCAGTTTACCTGGTCCTTACGCCAGTATGGTTTTGGCGGGGTACTGATTGGCGCAGCGCCAGATGGTCGCGAAATGACATCAGAAGAGCAGGCTTTGTATGCCAATAGAACCGCGAAAGTGATTGATCAGGCAGGGCACTCATTTAACTACGGCTTACGATCGATTTACTTTTCGCTGGCCACTTTATCCTGGTTTATCGACCCCAGATTATTTATGGCAACCTCTGTGATAGTACTGCTGATTATGAAACACCGTGAGTTTCATTCCAAAGTGCTCAAGGCCTTGCAGGAATGCTAAAAAATGGGGTCAGATCACATTGTTAACTGTTAACAATGTGATCTGACCCCGTTTTCCACTAGTCTTTGTATTCAAAGGCTTTAATAACGCGCGCTACACCGTCAACATTGCGGGCTAAGCTGACTGCTCTGTCAGCTTCTTGCTGACTGACCAGACCCATTAAAAACACTTCGCCGTTTTCGGTGACGACTTTGACATTTAAGCCGCTGACGTTTTCATCAGCCAGAAATTTGCCTTTGATACGGGTGGTGATCCAGCTGTCTTTACTGCCTGTGCCAAAGCTGATTTCGCTGCCGACTCTGAGCTGGTTATGCACGTCTTTGACGCCTTCCACTCTGGCTATTTCGCCAGCTACTTCCCGCACACGTTCATTGGGTACCTGACCTGTTAACAGCACTATGCCGTTATAGCTGGTCATATTGATATTGCCCTTCTTTTTAGTTTCAGGGTTTTCGTCTAAAGCACGGATCACTTTTACCTGAATACTTTTATCGTCAATCTGGCTGCCCAATGTACGTGGGTCGCCGGCTGAAGTTACGGCTGTTGCTCCGCCCGCTAATACAGCAGCGGCACAACCTTGTAATAACCAGCTTGTTACTAACAGCAACATTAATTTATTCAACATTAAAGCTCTCCTTGTTGCGGAAACAGAGTTATGTCGATGAGCTCGCATAACGCATGCAATAAAAATGTATAACACTCAAATACCCGGGCTGGTCTGTGCGCCGGCACCTTTAATTCCGTATCCTGATTGCCCAGTAAACCAGATAATTCGCCACTGTTATCTACTGTTAAAGCCACCACAGTCATATCTTTGGTTAAGGCGGCTTCAACGGCTTTAATCAGATTATGCTCTTCACCTGTCATTGAAATAGCGACCAGCACATCACCGGCCTGACCTAAAGCCCGTACCTGACGTGCCAGATGATCAGGATTCTCCTGATTACCAGGTTGCAAGCTGGAGTTGTTACTTAACAAGGCAAAAGCCGGTAAACAAGGCCGTTCTGCTTCAAACTGATCCAATAACAGCTGAGCAAAATGAGTGGCTAAAGCTGCTGATGCACCTTCACCACAACAAATTACTTTGCCGCCATTGATCAGGCAATTCACCAGACTGACGGCAGCGTTTTCGATAGGGGCAGACAAGGCTTCGCCTGTCGCTATCATGGTTTGAATATTTTCAGTAAAAAGTTGCCTGATATGGTCTTGCATTAGTTAGCTGTTCCTGCAAAAGCGTTTTTAATCCAGCAAATATCTGCTGGTTGTTCAGTAATGGCCACTACATCAAAACGACAATGCTGTTGGCCAACACTCTGTAAATAACTTAAAGCGGTGCGGCTTAGTTTTTGTTGTTTGCTCAAAGTCACTGCTGCAGCTGCACCACCAAAGTTGCTGCTGCGCCTGAACTTCACTTCAACAAAAACCAGCGTCTGTTGCTCGCGCATCACTAAATCAATTTCACCAAAACGACAACTGTAGTTTTGCTGCACCAGTTGTAAACCTTGTTGCTGTAAAAACACTAAGGCTTGTTGTTCATAAAACTGCCCAGTGCTTTTACTCATTTACGGCGTCCGTGGTGTCAGCAAACCATCCTTACTGTATTTGCCCCAGGTTAACTGCCGCTGAACCTGTCCACCTGTGGACAAGGCCAGATTGCCTGTTAAACCCTGATAACGCAGCGCTGGAAACTGTTGTTGCTGCTTTAATCGGAAAATTAAGTGGTAGGAATCGTAGCCCATCGCAAACAAACGTTGCAGGGTTTCATCCTGCTGCGGAAACAGCTGCTCAAATTGCTGGCGGAACTCTTGCTGCTGACCTGTGCTAAGCATCCATGGCATTTCAGTAAAAGTTAAGCCTTGTAAGTCTCGACGGTCGGTAAATTCTGCCGACTTCTGATGGCTGCGCGAACTGGCGTACACAGGCACTGTTGTTTTAGTCGGCGCTACGGAAACATCAATATATGGTTTCAGCAAACGGGTTTGCGATGGGTCGGCCAGTAAATAAATAGCGTCTATATCCTGACGGCTATGAGGTTCAGCTTTGACACCTTCACCGGCTAACTGGCTGATTTCACGAATACGCTGCTCGCTGGAGGCTGTTTCCAGTAATTGTTTGATGGTGCTTTCCATACCCGCCTGATCGGCAAACCAATAGACTTCAGGTTCTTTACCCGCTATTTGTTTCCAATCACGGCCAAATTGTTCAGCCATACGCTGGCTCAACGGGTTACGTGATGCCATCAGCACAGGTTGTTTATAGTTTTTCTGTTTAAACAGCATGGCCATTTGGTGCGCTTCGTCTTCTACACTTAAGGAAAAATAAAACTTATCGGCAGATTGTTGCACCAAATCGGTTTTACCATTTAAAAACAGCGTTGGAATGGTCCAGTCCGCTTGTTGTGAAATGGCATCCACTTGTTCTCGAAGCAAAGGCCCAATCACAAAATCCACTTGTTCAGCCGCCAGTTGCTGTTGCAAAGCTGCAGTGTCTGTTTGGCTGTCGATAAAAATTAAACGGGCTTGCTGGTTGGCTGAGGCGGCCAGAATACCTTGTTGAATAGCTTCGGCGTGCTGGCGGAAGTTGCTGCTAAAAGGTAGCAATACGGCGATAGTTTTTGGCGAAAACGCATCTACAGCGCTTAATTGCTGAATTTCAGCCGGCAGCTGCTGCAAAGATGGCAGGTTTGGGTATTGTTGCTGCCAGTCGCTAATTGCCTGAGTTAAAGCCGGAGTATTACCTAAATGCTGCTGATGCAGTTGCAGTAACTGGGCCCAAGCCTGAGCTGTGGGATCAGAGCTTTGGCGCACCTTTTCTAACTGGTCTGGCGTCAGCATGCCCAGTTGTTGCCACAAGGCACTTTGATGGCTGCTTTGCTCTGGTTGCAATGCCAGCAACTGCAGGTAAGTTTTAACGGCTTTATCCGGTTCTCTTCTGCTGCTTTGATACTGTGCCAGGCTTTGTAAATAAGTAGCTTTGTCTTCGTCTCTGAACGAGGTTAACGAATATTGGCTGCTGAATTTTTCAATGTCTTCATGATCATCTGCTGCGACAAGGCCCTGAAAAAAAGGCAATAGATTGGCTTGCTGCACTTCAGGTGAGGCTTGTTGTGCCAGAACCCTGCTAATCGCCAACGCTTGTTCAATTTCACCTTGTTGCAAATGCGCTTTGGCTGCTTCAAGCAATTGCCATTGCTGCTCTGAACCTTGTTGCTGGCCTGCCTGTTCAATAAAGTCAGCGCCAGACAACGGCTTTTCAATTTTAACTATTTCTACTTCTTCTGCCAAAGGAGCAGGTTTGACGATCGGAGTCCGTTTTACCGGAGCTGCCTGCTCTGGAGTGGAAGAACAACTGGCTAACGCTATAGCGCTGCCTAAAAGAATAAGTGGCTTCAGTTTGCTGGATTTCACAATGCACAGGTACAATGAAGGAAACATGCAGGTATCTTACTCAGTGCCGTGCCTAAGCTCAATGAATTCCAGCCAAAGTAATTCAAGTACAACGGAATAAGCGCCATATGACTGCACAAAGCGGAAATCTATACATAGTAGCCACGCCCATCGGCAATTTAGACGATATCAGTCAGCGCGCTATCAAAACGTTAAGCTCTGTAGCCTGGGTGGCGGCGGAAGATACCAGACACAGCGGTAAGCTGCTCAGCCATTTAGGTATTTCAGCCAAAATGCTGGCGCTGCATGATCACAACGAAAAGCAACGTGCTGCCACTTTATTGCAAAAATTGCAGGCGGGTGAAGACGTAGCTCTGATTTCAGATGCAGGCACACCGCTGATTAGTGACCCGGGTTACAGCCTGGTGCGGTTATGCCGTGATGCTGGTGTACGCGTCGTACCAATCCCTGGTCCTTGTGCTTTGATAAGCGCCTTGTGCTGCGCTGGTTTACCTACAGACAAATTTCACTTTATTGGCTTTTTACCAGCCAAAAGCCAGCAGCGCCAGAATGTGCTAAGCGCCATACCACAAGGTGTGGGCACCTTAATTTGTTATGAAACGGCGCGCCGTATCAAAGACTGTTTAGAAGATGTAGTCAAAGTCTTTGGTGCAGAACGTGAGTTGGTGCTGGCAAAAGAGCTGACGAAAACCTTTGAAAACTTTGTCTATGGTACAGCTGCAGAAATCACTGCCTGGTTAGATGAAGATCCGGCCCGTTGTCAGGGCGAAATGGTGCTGATGATAGCGCCAACTTTGGCAGCCGAAGAAGAAATTAACCCAGCAGCTCAGCAAACTCTGAAACTGCTGATGGGCGAATTACCACTGAAAAAAGCCGCAGCTTTAACAGCAGAAATTCACGGAGAAAAGAAAAACGCTTTGTACAAGCTGGGGTTAAGTTGGGGCGAGATGTAGGGGCGTGGGCTTGTCCCTGCTCGTGCCGGTGATTATACAACCCGGCCTTTAGGTTCATGAAAAGAGGTTCACACCGAAAGCCCGACAGGCTGGTGTGAACCCGGATCGCTAGTATTTGTTTGATGTCCTCAGTTCAACTCGCAATACATCAGACAGCCAATACTCCTGATCAAATTCCATCACTTTGCAGTCGGCGTCATAACTGGTTCTGGTGATCAGCGTTCCTGGTGTGCCTGGTGATACATGTAAAGACTTGGCATGTAGATCGTTAAAGGCAATGGGGGTGATCTGTATGTCGGAATATTTCACTTTAATGCCATAAATATCAGCCAGAACCACACTTAATGAGCTGTCCAGATTGGCATGATGTAAACCCGGATAGCGGGACAAATCCAGATAAATATCTTCAATCAAAACAGGCCTGTTATTGATAGAACGTTTGCGCTGTATATGGTAAACAGGATCGCCTTTTGTGATATTTAAGGCTTCAGCCAGCATGCCTGATGCGGCTTCCTCTTCGCAAAAAATCAACTCTGTGGTGGGTATATACCCCTGATCACTGACGTTGGTCATAAAACCTTTGTCCAGACCTATATCAAAAGACAAACGCTTGCCCGAAACGTACCAACCCCGGCGATCCATTCTGAATACTTTGCCTTCAATTTCCAGCTGAAATAAGGCATCCCGCAAGGTAAGCCGGGTCGTTTGTAATTCTTCCGCCAGTTCTCGTTCTGAAGGTAATCGCTGATTGGCCTGATAAAATCCGGATGCTATTTTTTCTGCGATCACATCCCGCAAAATAAGATAGGTTCTTCTATTTTTCTTCAACTTTTCCATTCATTCCGGCTCAGGTTCAGGCGTCATCGCGAGTTTACCTGCATTCGATGGTCTGAACAACGCGTAAGCTTTTGTTGTTCCTGTTTTTGTTTATACCAGATTAAATATTTAATAATCTGGTATAGTCCAGATCATCTAACTGTCACAAAGCAATGGTTAAATTCCCACCTAAATACAACCACTAACATTGGGAGCTTGGTGTGAATAATAAAATGCAGAGAAAAATCAGTATGTTGAGTCCAGTTGCCCGCGCAGTATCTATGGCGCTGGTTTGTGTGTCCTTTGCTGGTGTGGCGGCTGAAGCTCCGGCAGCAAAAGCGGAGCAAGGGATAGAAAGGATTGCGGTGACAGGTAGTTACCGCGAAAGTCTGGCTCAGGCTGTGGATATGAAAAGACTGAATATTGCAGTCTCGGATTCTATAGTGGCAACTGATATCGCAGATTTCCCAGATCAAAACCTGGCTGAAGCATTACAGCGTATTCCCGGTGTGGCGATAGAGCGCGACAAAGGTATGGGCACTAAGGTGAATGTCCGTAGTCTTGGCACGGAATACACTCATACCACTATTAACAATGTCTCTACCTCTTCAGGCAGCGGCGGACGTGACGTTAACTTTGATATCTTTGCATCTGAACTGATCCAGTCGGTCACAGTGAAAAAGTCGCCGCTGGCTTCTGATGAAGAAGGTGGTGTGGCTGGTGTTGTGGCTATTCAAACCGCTCGCCCGTTCGATTTTACTGGCAATAAAGCCATAGCTTCTGCTGAAGGGGCTTATAACGATTTATCCGAAAAAACTGATCCACGTTATTCGTTTTTAGTTAGCACCAATCAGGCGGATAAATGGGGGGCTTTATTCTCTTTTGCCGCTGAAGATCGCACTGTCCGCACCGACCAGGCTGATACCGCTGAATTCAAAACTCTGGGTACTATTTCTGAAGATGCTTACGACATCACTTACGAAAAAGCCAAAGACAATGGCATGTCTGAAGCCGCTGCTGTAGCTGCTGCAGAAAACGCCCGCCAGTCGGCATTACCCACTGGTGTTTCTCCGGATGCGCTTTATGCGGAAAACGTGCGGGATGACATTATGCTGAATGCTCAGGAGAAATGGGGAGCAACCTTAGGTCTGCAATACCGTCCGATTGAAGATATGGAAATCAGTCTGGATGCAATGGCAGGCAATTTTAAAGGCAAAGAAGATGACTATATGTTTGGCTCCTGGTCAGGCGACGCAACTAAGGCCACAGATTTAACTATCGACGACAATGGCGTGGTGACCAAAGGTACCTTTGCAAATACTCAGCATGAGTACAAATCCTATGACAGATACCGCGATGAAGACTACAACCAGGCCAGCCTGAAAATGGACTGGAGTTTAAACGGCTGGGAAATTGAAGCTTTAGTGGGTTTCAGTTCTGCGGATCGCACTTACCAGCGCACTCAGGCGAAATGGACCAGATACGAGTCGATGATCCAACAATACACCGACAACGGCATGATCCGAAGCTCTGCAGACTTTGATCTGGCGAACGACCTGACGGGTTATGGTTTTCAATTCTGGGATTTCGATAACACCAAAGTAGAAGACGAAAAAATTGTCTACCAGACTGATTTCGAGAAAAAGCTGGATCTGGCAGCTTTACCCGCCTTAAGTTCGGTCAAATTCGGCAGCCGTTATTCTGCCAAATCCATGACCCATGACCACGGCTGGACAGAAGTAAAAGGTGCAACAGTGTTTCAGGGCGAAGGTGGTGAGCAATACACCTCTGAAGAATGGGTTGGAACTGGTATTCCTATCGATCAGGCTGTTTCAGTCAATGATCTGATCCCTGGCTCCGATTATATGTCACAAATCCCGGGTAAATTTAATGCATGGAAAGTAGTACCTAATGCCTGGGCCCGCGAGAAGTTTTATGTCGACGGACTGGAGCCGAACTATTTCTTTAACGATCACTACCAGGTCGATGAAGACGTTTTAGGTTTGTATGCCATGAGTAACCTTTCATTTGAACTGGGTTCCTTACCTGTAGATCTGAATGCCGGTGCCCGTTATGTGTCGACCAGCCAGACCTCCTTTGGTTACCAGAATCTGGATGGTGAGTGGAGTGATATGCCGGTGCAATTTGACGCCGACTATAAGGATGTTTTACCTAGTCTGAATATGACCATGAGCCTGAATGACGACATGCTGGTGCGTTTTGCGGCAGCAAAAGTCATGTCCCGTGCTTCGTTAAATCAGCTGTCTGGCAAAAGGGATATCAGTACCAACAACAAGACTATCAAGATGGGTAACCCGGAGCTGGATCCATTACGTGCCAACCAGTTTGATCTGGCCTTTGAATGGTATTTCCAGGAGGGCTCTCTGATGGCGTTGACTGCATTTTATAAGGATCTGGAATCCTTTATCACTGAAGCAAAAACCGGCACCACTGAATATCAGGGTCAGACCTATGAAGTGTATTCCTACATTAATGGTGAAGGCTCAAAGATCAAAGGTGCCGAAGTAGTACTACAGTTTCCGTTTTCAGAGTTAAGCGAGTCTTTGGATGGTTTTGGTGTCAATGCAAACTACACCTGGGTGGACAGTTCTGATGGCCATATCTCAGATATAGGTTTATCAGTGCCTATGTTTGGTTTATCAAAAGACTCTTACAACGCGACTTTGTACTACGAAAACTATGGCTTTGATGCCCGTATTGCATATAACTACAAAGGTGAGTCTGTTGAATCGCTGGAGGACAATCTGTACCCGGTGTACCGCGAAGGTTATGGCCAGTTTGATTTATCGGCTGGTTATGAAATTACCGATAACTTCAAAATTACCGCAAAAGTGATCAACTTAACCGATGAATATATTTCGCAATATCAGGTTGATCCGGCTTATCCAATGATGCTGCAGGCTTCAGGGCGCCGCATGAGTGTGGGAGTCCGAGCTTCATTCTAAAACTTCCATTTTACTGATGTAAAAGCCGCAAGTTGTGACTTTGCTCACCCCTTGCGGTTTTTTAGCTATTTTATTTTGGGGAATTAAAACGATGAGTTATTTAGGCAAGGTAGTGGGGTTGGGTTTATCGGCTCTGGCGTTAATTTGTGGATTAACTGCCTGTAAAGATTCCACCGCAGAACAACAAAAAGCGGAAGACCAGACAAGCAAAGCAAAACATGTGGTGATCATTGGTGTGGATGCTATGAGTCCGGATGGCATTCTGAATGCAAAAACTCCGGTGCTGGACGGATTAATGAAGTCAGGCTCTTATACCTTTAATGCAAGGGGCGTATTACCTACGTCCAGTAGCACCAACTGGAAATCTATGGTGTCAGGTTCTGGTCCTGAGCAGCATGGCGTCACCTCTAATTTCTGGGAAAGAGATGATTACAACTTTGCTCCTGTTACCACGGGCATGGAAAACATCTTCCCCACTTTATTTGGTCAGTACCGCCAGCAAAATGCGGCCGCTAAAATTGCTGCTGTGTATGCCTGGGATGGTTTTGGTCGTTTAATTGAACGCTCTGCTCTGAGTTATGATGTGGCCGGAGAGTCAGATGAAAAAACGGCGCAATTAGCCGCCGACTACTTAGTGAAAGAAAAACCAGAATTACTTTTTGTGCATCTGGACTGGGCCGACCACATAGGCCATGAAAAGGGGCATAAAACTGCAGAGTATTATGCTGCAATAGAGCAAATCGACCGTCAGATTGGCCTGATTGTGAAAGCAGCTGAATCAGCCGACCTGCTGAAAGACACCGTATTTATTATTACCTCCGATCATGGTGGTATAGGCTTGGGCCATGGTGGTGAAAGCCTGGATGAGCTGGAAATTCCTTTTATTATTTTTGGGGCAGGCATCAAAGCCAATCATGTGATAAAGCAGCCTGTCTACACTTATGATACAGCGGCTACCGTAGCATATATTCTGGGCTTTGAAGCTCATCCGGCCTGGATTGGCAGAGCAGTGCGCACTGCTTTTATTGGACAGCAAGAACCAACAAGCAAAATTGCTCTGGTTCCAACCAACACTCTGTCTGCGCCTGTGCTTTCTCCTAAAGCAGGTTTGTACGAAGCTGCAGGTGGTTTGTTTGCTGCTGATCAGGCCAAACTTGTGATCAGCAGCAGTGTAGAAGGGGCGGAAATTCGTTACAGCCTGGATGGTTCTGAACCTACTAAAGATTCTGCACTTTATCAGCAGGAAGTGCTGCTTAAGCAATCTGCTATTGTCAAAGCCCGGCATTTTAAAGGCCCGTCAGAGCAAAGCGGCACAGCCACAGGTTTTTATCACCTGATCCCACAAAACCCTGAAAATGGCATCCGCTATCAATATTACGAAGGTGAACGCTGGCAGTTTTTACCCGCCTTGTCTGCGTTAACTCCTGTGTCTTCCGGCACAACCTATCAGTTCAGAGTGAACGATATCGCTAAAAGCCGTGGCAATTTTGGCATCAGTTTTAGTGCATGGATTAAGATTGAAGTGGCAGGCCAACACAAGTTTTATACCTATTCAGACGATGGTTCGAAGCTCTATATCGATGATAAAGAAGTGGTGAATAACGACGGCGATCATGGCACTTTAGAACGCGCCGGTGTGGTGGAGTTAACGCCGGGATTCCACAAAATCCGGATGGATTACTTTAATGCCGGTGGTGGTTACTGGCTGGAGGTTTTCCATAAAGCGCCAGGTCAGCCAAAGCAGCTGATTAAACCTGAATTGCTGTTTTTGAACCAACCCGCCTCTGGCAACTAAGCAGGGATACAGAGCTGCCTTATGAAAAAAGATCCGTCCAAGCCTCAGACCTGCATTCAGATTGAGGGTATGCCGTCAGTCAGGGATCCTGCAATTAGAGTGCTGCAGGTGCCTGTGCTACAGGCCTGCCCTGAGAGTTTTGCTGCTTTTGGCCGCCTGGTCACGGATTACCAGGCGGAGCAGGTGTTTATTGAAACCTGGCCTGCTTCGGGTTGGCGTCCTGTTGAAGCAGGCACAGGTAACGAAGGCGGCATAGTCGAAGGGCATTTTGAGTTTTCACGCACTGGCAGTCTGATGATTGCCAGAAATCATGCGGTAGATGGCCACTATATTACCGGCTGGTTTAATGACCCGGCCAGTGCCGGGCCAGAAGACACTGCCGCTGATTACCGGCAAGTGCTGGTGCGTGAAGCGAATTATCATCCGGACAGCGGTCAGGTATTTTATCCACTGAATGCCGAGCCTTTTATCGCTTTATTGGCTTTGCCGGGGGATGACGTCAGGCCGCAAGATTTTGTCGCTTTTTATTGTGACGGCAGCTTTGGTATTCAGATTTTTCCCAATATCTGGCATCAGCCGGTATTTCCCTTAACCGCAGAAGCCAGCTTTATCGGCAAACAAGGCAAAGTACACGCCTGCATTGCCTGCGACTTTATCAGGGAATTTGGCTGCTATTTGTCTGTTCCTTTACAAGACTTCCTTTACAAGAGTAGTGATAGTGGACCCGCATAAAATCAAAGTGGCTTTTGACCTGGACGGTACATTGATAGCAACAGACAGTGCACAGTCCTGGCTCAGTTTTTTACGGGAAGCTGGCGTAAAAGGCGCGGAACAAGCTTGTGTACATTGCTCAGAAGTAATGCAGCATTATCAATCCGGTGGTCTGGATATGACGGCTTATATGGCGGCTTGGCTGCAACCTGTGGCTGGCTTGCCTTTGTCCTCTGTTCAGCAACTGGTGGCTGAGTTTGTCAGCTCAGATATAGTGCCCGCCATATACCCTGAAGCTTTGGCAAGGCTGCAATGGCATCAGTCCAAAGGTCATCATATAGCTATAGTCTCCGCCAGCCCTGCATTACTTGTGCAACCTATCGCCAGCTTATTTAAGGTGGATCAGGTGATGGCGATTGAAGTGGAAATCAGCAACGAGCTGATTACGCAAAAAGCTATTCCGCCTTTTCCTTTTAAAGAAGGCAAAGTGCTGGCTATCAATCAATGGTTGTACAGAGGCTCTGTCCGTCAACTGGATTACGCCTACAGCGACTCCATCAATGACCTGCCTTTGCTGGAGATGGCAAAACGCCCATTTTGCGTGAATCCTGATCCAGCGCTAAGAGATAAAGCAGAGCGCAGAGAATGGCCTATTTATCAGTGGAATTTAACAAAGGTATCCGTATGACAGAGCAACAGCTTGATAGGTTACGCAATCAATCTCCATCGTCCGAGCTTGAGCAAAAGGGCTATTGCCATCTACCGGGGTTCTTATCTGTAGCCAGGCTGGAACAGCTTGAAAACGCGTTTCAGCAACTGGCCGCTCAGGCGAACCGCATTTTGTCGGACATAGCGCAGCAGCAATTATCCTATGCAGAGTATTACCAGCAAGGCAAAGCCCGTTTTATTGCAGTGCCTGAACTGGCTAACCCAACTCAGACCTGCAGATTTGAATACATTAACGCCAGCTCAGAGTATTTTCGCGACAAGCTGATCCCATGGTGTGCTGCAGAAATTGAGCGCCAGTTGGGCCTTAAGGTTTCGCTGTTTAAAGATAAATGCAATCTGAAAAGTCCGGGCGGTGGCGCTTTTACTGCCCACCAGGATATTCCTGCTTATATAGATTTTGGTCCAAAACTACATATCACGGCCGCCGTATTTCTGGATGAAGCCACAGCTGAAAATGGTGCCCTGGAAATGGCTGAAAACTTTATGGCAGTGCAGGGGGGAGAAGGAGTGGAGTGGGTTAACACGGTCCTTGGTTCTTATCCTTTATTAGCCACTTACCAGGGCGGCAGTGACAATGGCAGAATACTGCATCAGCTTGAACAGCAATTGAGCTGGAAAGCTGTGTACGCCAAAGCCGGTGATGTTATTTTATTCCACTCCTATATACCGCACCGCTCTGCGGTGAATGCGTCTGCAACTACCCGCAGAGCTTTCTTCTTTACTTTTAACCTGGCTGAAGAAGGCGATCTATATGAAAGCTATTACCAAAGCAAAAGAGCAGACTTTGGTCATCTAAGATTTCATGTGGCTACGCCTACAGCCCATGGTGCTATGTAAAACACAGCCTATGCGTTAAAGAGTGACAGAGAGGGTTGCCGGGTTGGCAACCTTTTTTTGTCCCAGCTTATTCAGAAAATACCAGGCTGAGGAAAAAACCAAAAATGAGCCCACAATACTGATGAGGTAGGAGCTTTGGATCAGGAAGTTCAACCAACTCAGCTCCACATCAAAAAAGCTCTTGTACAGTAAAATACCAACGCTGCCAGCGTATCCTGCTGAGTCCGCCAGATAAATCAGAAAACCGGCGTTGGCTTTATCTTTCAATACCGCCAGCATGCGATCAAATAACAGACAGTTAAAAGGAATATAGGCCAGATAAATCCCTGTTGAATGCAGCACCATCCAGAGTTCACCTGAAATAAAACCTTGTTCAAACAAAAAAGTACTGCCGCCTATGGTCATAATGCCCGCGGCAATAAAGCCGTGGTTGGTCATTAATGCCCGCACATTGTCTTTGACAAACATAATAAAACTCAGCAAAACCAGAATAGCCAATGAGGTATAAAGTGCGGCTTCAGAGAAGATGCCAGACTGATTGCCATAACCCAGACTGGTCCAGATTTCAGCGGCAAAGCTGTCACTGTAGTCACGGATAGCGGTCAGCAACATATAGGTCAGGATCAGCGCGAGCAGTCCGGGCCAGTGACTAAACAACAGTCTTTTGCGGTCCTCTGCGTTCATAGGTAAACGAATATGCCGCTCTGCTATATCTTCTGCATCAGGGGGTGGGATCTGCGCCAGAAAAAATACTGAAATAAACAAAGGCAAGGTAAAAATAAGGCCTGCAGCTGCCGGCATCCAATACTCCGTCACTGAAAACTCCACCATCAGCCACTTGCCCAGCGATTTCACCACACCGGATGACACAATAAAGCTGATGCTCAGGCCAGTGCCCAGTATTTCCGACACCCGCCGTCCTTCGAGGAAACTGAATACTAATCCCCAAATCATGCCTAAAGGTAAGCCATTGAAGAACAAAGCCAGAGGTTTCCATTCCACTGGAACCAGCGCAAACATTACCAAAGCAGATTGCGACGCCATCACCAGAATAAGTATGGCGGTCGCCCTGCCTTTGGCATTCATTTCGGAGACCACTTTAATGCCGATAAATTTTGATAAGGCGTAACCTATCACCTGAGCGAGAATAATGGCGGTTTTAAAATCGATTTGATAATCCCAGCCATCGACGCCTTCAAAGCTGGCGACTGAGAAGGTTTTTCGAAAAGCATACATAGAAAAATACGTCAGAAAGGCAGCAGTGGTGGCATAAATCACAAACCAAAGCGTGCTGCAACGCGTGAGAAACAAAGTGATACTCTTCACAAAAACATCCGGCAAGCAATACAGGTGGGGACCACTCTATGCTGCTTAGATGACAGAAATTAGATTGGTATATACCAGAGTGTTTTTTTTCTGCTGAGCCATCAAATAATACTTTTCTCTGTGGCTAAACACAGCTAGACTCGCCGTTAAAATCTGGTATATACCAATGAGACCTGTATGAAACAGCAGCAAATCAATCAAGCGGTGCAAAAAATCAGTCAGTTGTATGCTGAGTATGGCGAGCAAAGCTATGAAGAAAAATGTACCCAACTGCAGCATGCACAGCAATGTGGCACTCTGGCCCTGGAGTGGGGATTGGATCAGGAAGTGGCACTGGCTGCTTTTCTGCATGACATAGGGCATTTTATCGCTCAGGAAAACAGTTTACCCGGCACGACCAGCTACGGTTACGCTGCCCATGATCAACTGGGTGCTGACTTTCTGCAGCTTTGTGGTTTTTCCAGTCGACTGGTATTGCTGATCCGCGAACATGTGGCAGTGAAACGTTATTTAGCTGCAACCAAAGCAGGTTATCTGGCACAGCTTTCTCATGCCAGCACTGTGACTTTGCAGCAACAAGGGGGCCCTATGAATCCAGAAGAAGCCGAGCTTTACGCAAAAAAAACAAATCTGAAAGAAATTATATTGCTGCGCACCATTGATGACTCAGGAAAGTTACCTGAAATGGCGTGCAAGCCTTTGTCCTACTGGCTTGAGTTAGCCAAAGCAGAGCTGACAAAGGCTCTGGCTTAAAAGGGCAGTTGAACTATGGCTGTTATCTGCCCGGATGAGGCCACAGAAACAACAACCTTGCAGCATAGGGGAAGAAGGGTATAATGCGCGCCGTGAGTTGGCCCAGACAATCGCTGCCTGCGTAAGCAGGGGGAGGAAAGTCCGGGCTCCATAGGGCAGAGTGCCAGGTAACGCCTGGGCGGCGCGAGCCGACGACTAGTGCAACAGAGAGCAAACCGCCGATGGCCCTTGCGCAAGCAAGGGATCAGGTAAGGGTGAAAGGGTGCGGTAAGAGCGCACCGCGCGGCTGGTAACAGTTCGTGGCACGGTAAACTCCACTCGGAGCAAGACCAAATAGGCCCCCTTTGGCGCGGCCCGCGTTGGGGGCGGGTAGGTTGCTTGAGGCGTGCGGTGACGTACGTCCTAGAGGAATGATTGTCCACGACAGAACCCGGCTTAACGGGCCGACTCACACCTTCTTGTTTCTTTGCTGAAATTACTTGCTCAGCAGAGTTCGGTGGCTGCGGTATGGCTATAGCCCACGCAGACACGCCGTGAACCCATCCATGGGGGCTCGTCTTTGGCGTCCCTGCCAAAGACGGTCTGCTTAGAACTATAGCTATCCTCGCTTTGTTCCAAGATACAAGCTTCCTTCTATACATTCTCTTGTGCTAACTAATGATTTAGTTCACTTTATCTTCATGTTCTTATCAAAGAGCTGATTTGTGGATTTAAAGTTTATGCAGGAAAGGATATGGCAAAAAAATCAGATATGGACAGTTTGACCAGTATTCCAGGAACAGTTTCAAAAATTCTGTGGCATTTTACAGGTGGTCCGGCACGAGACCCATCTACAAAACGTCAGTCAGATCAGCCAAAAGATAGTAATGATGCGTATAACGCGCTATTAAAAATAATTAAAAGTCACTATCTCAAAGCCGGAAGCGACAATGAAATTTTGGTTGTTCCTTCGCCAGAAGCTTCAAATGCTGCAAAAGCAACGTTAGCTCTAGTAAGCAAAGATATTGGAGTAGATTTTGGAGAAATTGATAACTATCAGATTGAAACCGGCAAAGTCTCTTGTCTGGCGGATATACCACTACAGCACTTAGCTTATCATGCCCGTCGATATGGCAGGTTTGGCATTGGTTTTCACAGGGCGCCTGTTGTCGCTGCAAAATTCCATCCAGTATTTTATACCTTGGAAGGTTCAGAGTTTATTCGTGATATCAATAGGCTTATGTATGAGCTAAGAAAACGTGCGGCAACCGAAAAGACATCAGATGACTTTTTTCTTTCTATAGGTTTTGGCAAAGAAGCATCTTTAGTGCACCTGCTGCAGCGGTTTTTCAACATTATTAAAACATTTAACCCAAGTGAATTTGACTCTATCTACTGTGAAAGAGAATGGCGTAAAACCGGAGATTTTCAGTTTGAGTTGTCAGATATTGCGATGGTTATCCTACCAAAAGAAGGGGGCTATTTTGACAGTTTTATCGCTGAATGTGAGTCTTTATCTTTGCCTCGAACTATACCCGTTTTGCCTTGGGAAGACTTGATTGAGCATTAATCCACAGCTGAGGTAGCTAGCGCTGAGCAAGTTTTGCTAGTCTGGCTACCTGTGTTCTTTAGTTCTTATTTCTATGCTTCCAACAAATTCCCCTGTTCTTGCTATCCCATTCTGGCAAGCTTTCTGGTTTTAGCTAAAGCCGGGCTGTATCAGCCAAAAATAAGCTGCAAATATTTTCAGTTCAGCTCCTCTGTGGTATTCAGATCAAAGAGGAGCCGCCTAGAGTATGATCTTTCTCACTTTTTCCTGAAGGACTTCGAAGCGAATAAGGCATCGCGCATTAACTACATCCTGTCACATCCAGTGTCTCCACAATCACGTCATCGTCCTTGCAGGCCAGGCGCTGTGGCATTAAGGATTCTGCTGACAAACAACCTAAACCCATACCTGTGAAATTGTATTGGGTACTTTGAATGCCTGCGCCTTTCGGCGTGCCTGGGCAACGTGCTTCATAGCGCACCGAAATGCATGATGAGTAATAGTTAATTTCTTTCGGCAATGGGTTGGAAGGCCGGTCGCCGATCAAACGGTATGGCTTGTCTTTACCATCACATTGCTTGGCGCCGAGACGTATGCTGCGCTTGTAGACAGCCAGCCAGTTGCTCCAGACCTGTTTTTTTTGTTGCTCTGCACGTTCTGCAGCCAGACGCCGCTCTTCTGCTTCTTGTTGCAATTGACGTTGCCGCTCTTCGCGCTCTTTGGCGGCTTTTTCTGCGGCCAGCCGTTGTTGTTCGGCTCGTTGTGTGGCTTCTTGCTCACGCTGTAGCCGTTCCCGCTCAACCCTTTCGGCTGCCAGCCGTTGTTTTTCGGCCTGCTCATCGGCAGAACGCTGAACCCGCGCCTCGTCATAACCAGCCTGAGTGCCTTGGGTTGCCATGATATCAACCTGACTGTACATGCCTATTTGCTGCGCTGCCTGCATGGCGGCAGCGTTATCGCGTTTTAGCTGTTGCAAGGTGGCAGCGTCCGTGGTCTTTGACATCTGCAGATTACGGTAGGCAATGCCTTCAGCCAATTGCTTGGCCAGCGCCTCGTGGCCGGCCTGTTGTTGGGCTGCCTGAGCCTGTTGTCTGGCTTGTTGCTCTGCCTGCTGCTGGCGGCGCTGTGTTTCGGCCTGCTCATTAGCTTGTGCCTGCAGGTCATTCAGATAGGCGGTTTGCTGGGCTTGTTGCGCCTGATAGTTCGCCATTTCTGCGTTTAAGGTATTTTGAAATTCTGGGCTGGCGGCGACTTCAAGCGCGGTGCCTGCCACTTCGCCCATACCGGAGACCACCTCCATAGTCCCTTCGACTGTGGCAACAAAGCCATTGGCCAGCGCAACTCCTACAGTACAGCCAAAGTTAGAACCGCCACTTAGCTCCTGTTGAATGGCTGCCTCCAGACCGCCGGCCAGAGCGCTGAATCCGGCATCGCCATGGCTCTTGCGCAATTCCAGCAGCAGGTATTTCAGATTACCTGCCATGGCCGCATCAAAATCATTGCTGTCACCGTCTACAGGTGCCTGAGTGGTGATAGAAAATCGACTCACCTCGTTACTGCCTTCATAAAATCTGTAGGTGAGTGCCAGGCTGCCAGCTGTGGTCTTGCAACCGTCTTCATTGACGTCGCCCGTTTGATAGCCTCGTTCTATGTGCAGTTTCAGCCGGGGCGCCTGAGCGGTTTGGAAATAGTTACTGGCTTTGAGTGTGGCGCGTAAATCCCCCATGTATTCCAGCCATTCATCGCTGGTCCCTTCCTTAAATTCGATCACACCCAGCCGGTAAGGCAGGAAAGGCTCAGCAGACTTGACGTTTTGCAGCCACTGAGGGTCAGGTTGATAGCGGCTTGCATTGCAGAGCAGCGGCAGCAACAGCAAGGTCAGGCAGCTGCCAAAGTGCAGCAAGTGGTGGCGGCATCTCATTCAAAGGACCCTTGCTCTATCCATAAGCGCAGCACGCTGTCATGGGCTTCGGTACGGGCGGTATTTTTCGCAGATTCGGCACCACTTAAGGTCGATGAAACCGAGATTAAGCCGACGGCTTCGTCCCATTCAGCTGGTGTATCAATGCTGTGCAACAGTTCTTGTCCCGCCCATAACTCATAATGAATTCTGGTTTTATAGCTGAAGATGGCCGGCACTACACCAAGGGTAAATATCACGGCGTTGGCTCCCAAAGCTCCAGCCCATTCGCCAGTCGTTTCTTCGATAGGGCTCTCGCTGATTTTTATCTTGAAATTGCTGCTGTCTTCAGACACTGGTTTGAAGCCATGCAGTTTTAATAAATCCTGTATTTCAGTCAGGCGCAGCTGCTGTTGTTCAGTCATTTCTTCAGCGCTGAGCTCTGCATCTGTGGGGATGCTGTACTCCACCTGCACAGTGGTATTAGCCGCATTAAAGCCGGATACGTCTGCTTTACCCAGCTTGGCTTCGGCAGCGCAACCAGTCAGAACTATGGAAGTAGCAAGGAGCAGCATGCTCAATTTAATAGTGGATGTCATAGACTTTCCCTTTGATAGGGCCGATGCCTTTCTCCGTGGGGAACCTTGGAGTAAACCGGCCAGATTTATTGTTATTGTTCAGGCCAGACAGCTGACTTCGTTTACTTCGATTGGGGCAACGAAGAAAGGGGGAGTAATGCAAGGTTAACCCTGTTGGCTTAGAGAAATAATAAGCAGCATTCTTTTTTACGTCCAGCCGGATGTTTAACCAGCAGCTGTAGCAGAAGTGAAGTCAATTCAATCGCTTTGACTGGAGGTGGCAAGCCTGGTTTGGTAGGCTGTGGCTTGCACCGCTTTTAGACAGGAAAAAAATGAAACAGATAACAACAGCGATCCCATTTTGGCAAGCCTTTTGGTTTTGGCTGAAGCTGGGTTGTATCAGCTTTGGTGGGCCTGCCGGGCAGATTGCCCTGATGCATACTGAGCTGGTGGAAAAACGCCGTTGGATCAGCGAAGGCCGGTTTTTGCACGCGCTGAATTATTGCATGTTGCTGCCCGGGCCTGAGGCGCAGCAACTGGCGACTTATTTAGGCTGGCTGATGCACCGCACTTTAGGTGGGGTGGTGGCGGGTTTATTGTTTATTCTGCCGTCTTTGCTGCTTTTGGTGCTGCTGTCCTGGGGCTATCTGGTCTATGGCGAGCACCCATGGGTCGCTGCTTTGTTTTATGGGATTAAACCTGCGATAGCGGCCATAGTGCTGCATGCCGCCTGGCGTATAGGCGGGCGGGTGATGAGACATCCGTCATTATGGGCTATAGCTGTTGCTGCTTTTGTCGCTATTTTTGCCTTCAAACTTCCTTTCCCTTTCATAGTACTGTCAGCTGCCTTGATTGGTTTTATCGGCAGTAAAATTGCGCCAGCGGTGTTTTCGCAGGACAGTCATAGTGCCTCACAAAAAAGTTATGGCTCAGCCTTGATTGACGATACAACACCCACTCCTGACCATGCATTGTTTCGCTGGAGTCGCTTTGTGGTGGTAGTAGCTTGTGGTTTAGTACTTTGGGTTTTGCCTATGTTGCTACTTACTTTCAGTTTGGGCTGGCAGCATCAACTGACCCAAATGAGCTGGTTTTTTACCAAGGCTGCTTTGCTGACTTTTGGTGGAGCTTATGCGGTGTTGCCTTATGTCTATCAAGGTGCTGTGGATAAATTTGGCTGGCTGACACCTGGGCAGATGATGGATGGTTTAGCTTTAGGGGAAACAACCCCAGGTCCGCTGATTATGGTAGTGGTGTTTGTCGCTTTTGTTGGCGCTTATGTGCATGCCAGCTTTGGGCCTGATTTGATGTTGCTGGCCGGTATTACAGCTGCGCTTTTGGTCAGTTGGTTTACCTTTTTACCTTCCTTTATTTTTATCCTCGCCGGTGGCCCCTTGGTTGAATCCACTCAAGGCAAGTTACAGCTCACTGCACCATTAACTGCTATAAGTGCTGCGGTAGTAGGGGTTATTGTTAATTTAGCGCTATTTTTTGCCTACCATGTGTTATGGCCAACAGGTTTTACCGGGGCCATCGACTGGCAAGCTGTATTGATCACTCTGGCGGCTGCTATTGCCTTGTTTGTGGCAAAGCAGGGATTGATGCGGGTAATAGCGGGAGCCGCTATGTTGGGTTTAGTTTTATCTTTTTGGAGTAGTTATTAATGTGGATTGATCTGCAGCAGCTGGACCCTTCAGCAGCCTATAAGCTGTTAACCAGCACTATTACCCCTCGTCCTATTGCCTGGGTATCGAGTGTGTCTGCACAGGGCGTATTGAATTTAGCGCCTTTTAGTTTTTTCCAGATGATCACCGACCAGCCGCCGACCTTGATGATCTCCACTCAGCATAAAGCCGATGGCAGTCGTAAAGACACCAGCTTAAATATTGAAGCGACCCGCGACTTTGTAGTGAATCTGGTGCCACATGCACTGGCCAATGAAATGAATATCAGTGCGGCCGCTGTGCCTGCTGATGAAAGCGAATTTGACTTAGCCCGGCTGGAACAGGCGGCGCCCAGCCAAATCAAAGTGCCTCGTGTCGCATTAGCCCCAGTGGCTCTTGAATGCAGGTTATCGAAGTTACAACCCTATCCGCCGGAAAACCCAAGCTGCGAAGTGATTTTTGCAGAAGTGCTGGCGATTTATATCAACCCCACATTATTGGATGCCAATGGCATGCCTGACCCCTATAAAATGGATTTAATCAGTCGTATTGGTGGTTCAGGTTACAGCAGGGTTGCGGGTGATATATTTCAGTTAGCCCGACCTGCTTCGGCAGTGCGTCGCTGACCTTCCTGTTTTTCGCCCTGACTGTCTTATGGCAGACAGGGCTTTTTTATATCTGATTGTGAGCGCTCGCTTACATTGAAAGCTCTGCTAGTGTTGGTTTCTTTGTTTGGTTTTTCGCATTCGTCCACGTTTTTTTGGCTTTGTTTTGAGCCTGATAAGCTTTTGCAGTTATTATCGTTTATCGCAGCTCTAACGGCTTCCTTCTATCAGGATATTAGTTTTTCCCAATCAAAATCATAAGGTTATAACTATTCTTCGCCTTAAAAAATCGCTGTAATCACTTTAGTAACAGCAGCTTAGTCGCATGCGGTTGGCCGTTAGTCTGAATCGTTGGGTTATGCGTAACTAAATAAAAAATTTCAAAGTATTTTAAAGTTTTTTTCTTCCACTTTTCCCCACAGAAATCAGGATCTTCGCGCTAAGCCTTGTTTTTACTGGATCTAAGCTGATCAAACAAAGGGGTTTTCACCTTGACAAGCTTTCTTCTACGGCCCTAAACTGTACATCAGTGGGAAATTGTGGGTATTTGTGGATCAAATATCAGGATCAAACAACAATAAAGTGGGATTAGCATGTTCCGTGGATCGTTTTCTTTAACATTGGATGATAAGGGTAGGTTAGCGCTTCCAACGCGTTACCGTGATTCCTTATTTGCTGATGCCGAAGGGGCCATGGTTTGTACTATTCATACCAAAGATCCTTGTTTACTGCTGTATCCACTGCCTGAATGGGAAGATGTTGCGGAACAACTGCAGCGTTTATCCAACCAGAACCCACAAGAGTTGCGCTTTAAACGTTTATTGATAGGCCATGCGTCTGACTGTGACATGGATAAAAGCGGCCGCATTCTATTACCTGCGCCACTAAGAAGCCATGCCAGCCTGACAAAAAACATCCGCTTAGTCGGACAACTTAACAAATTCGAGATCTGGGACGAAGAGACGTGGAATAAACGTGTTGCCGAAGATATGGCAATTGAACGTGATATGTCCGTCGACGCTGAGATCTCCGAACGGCTGCAGGATTTTGTACTCTGATGGATCAAAGCGCCCATATCTCCGTTTTATTGGCCGAGACCATAGACGGATTAGCCATTAAACCCGACGGGATTTATCTCGACGGTACTTTTGGCCGCGGTGGTCACAGCAGAGTGATCTTATCTAAATTAGGTGAACAAGGCCGTTTATACGGTATTGATCGCGACCCGGCCGCTATTGCTGCAGCTGCCCCTTTATTAGCTGACCCTCGTTTTTCTATTACCCACAGCCCTTTTGCAGCCTTGGCTCAAATTGCTGAAGACAAAGGTATTACCGGTAAAGTCGACGGTATATTGCTGGATTTAGGTGTGTCTTCACCGCAGCTGGATGACGCTGAGCGTGGTTTCAGCTTTATGCGTGATGGCCCACTGGATATGCGTATGGATCCAACATCAGGTATTTCTGCTGCCGACTGGCTGGCAAAAGCTGATGTCGAAGACATTACTTTTGTTTTGCGTGAATACGGCGAAGAAAAATCAGCCTGGCGTATAGCCAATGCCATAGTCGACAGTCGTAGTGAGCAACCACTGACCCGCACAGCTCAGTTGGCCAGCTTAATCAGCACTGTAGTACCAAAAAGCCATAAAGAGAAAAAACATCCTGCGACGCGTAGCTTTCAGGGCATTCGTATTTATATCAACAGCGAACTGGACCAGATTAAAACTGCGCTGGACGCTGCTGTACACGTATTAAAACCTGGTGGTCGTTTAACAGTGATCAGCTTCCATTCGCTGGAAGACCGGATGGTAAAGCAGTTTATGCGCTTAAAAAGCAAAGGTGCTGCCATTCCTAAAGGTTTACCTCTGACCCAGGACCAACTGAACCTGTACACGCCATTAAAACTGATTGGCAAAGCTATTATGCCATCTGATGCCGAACTGGAAAACAACGTCAGAGCCCGTAGCGCTGTGTTACGTATTGCGGAGAAAACCGCATGAGCGCCATCAAACTGAACCGTCTGATCATCAGCGATATCTGGCAACACAAGTTTTTGCTGGTGCTGATGTTGTGCTGTTTAGGTTCAGCTTTGGCTGTGGTGGAGTTCACTCATATGAACCGCCAGTTGACAATGCATGAAGATAAAATACTGCAGCATCGTGACACTCTGGAAATGGAGTGGCGCAACTTATTGCTGGAGCAAAGGGCCTTGTCCGAACACAGCAGGGTTGAGGAGCTGGCGGCAACCAAACTCAATATGGTCAGGCCCAGCGGCCCACAAGATGTGGTGGTGCAGTAGCCATGATCAAAAAACCAGCAGCACCTAAAAAGCACGCCAAAAAGAATCAACAGCCGACTGTCATCAGTTGGCGTTTTGCTTTTGTAATTATCTCCTTATTTGCGGTATTCAGCGGTTTGATTATCCGCGCAGCCTATTTACAGGTGTTAGAGCCTGAGATGCTGCTGGAACAGGGTGATATGCGTACTTTGCGGGTGAAGTCTGATGCGGCTATGCGTGGCATGATTTTAGACCGTAACGGAGAAGAGCTGGCGGTCAGCGTACCTGTACAGTCCATTTGGGCTGACCCACAGCTTGTACTTCGAAATAGACATAAAATTGATGAACGTCGCTGGCATGCATTGGCTGACATGCTGCAAATCAGCCCGCAGCAGTTATCCGATAAAATTGGTGCGGACGATTCCAGACGTTTTGTCTATCTGCAACGTCAGGCCAGTCCTGCCACAGTCGATTACATCAAACAGCTAAAAATTCCGGGCATTGCCTTTCAGCAGGAATCACGCCGTTATTATCCGGCTGGTGAAGTCACTGCGCATTTGTTAGGTTTTACCAATGTGGATGATCAGGGTATGGAAGGCATTGAACGTCAGTTTAACGACGTTTTAACCGGAAAACCTGCACTCAAAACTATACGTAAAGATGCCAAAGGCCGTGAAATTGAAGTGCTGTCACAAACAGATGGTCAGGCGTCCAATAATATTCAACTGAGTATCGACCAGCGTATTCAGGCTGTGGCTTACCGTGAACTGAAAAAAGCTGTGATGCAATTTGGTGCCACCTCTGGCTCTGTTGTGGTAGTGGATGTGCATAACGGTGAAGTGTTGGCCTTGGCCAACGCACCTTCGTACAACCCAAACAACAGAAAAAACAGCGACAGCAACAGATACCGTAACCGTGCTATTACCGATACCTTCGAGCCTGGTTCAACCATTAAACCTTTGCCTGTATTAGCGGCATTAGAAAATGGTACTGCCACTATGGATACCGTGATTTCAACAGGTTATGGCCCTGTGCGTATTGGCGGCCGTTTAGTGCGGGATATCAACGGTTATGGCGATTTGGACCTGACCGGTATTATGCGCAAGTCCAGTAACATAGGTGTAACCCGTTTAGCTTTAGGCCTGCCTACCGACAAATTCCTTGATATGTATTACAAGATGGGGGTGAGCTCTGAAACAGGTTTAGGCCTGACGGGTGAAACTCCTGGTGTATTACGTGAACAACGTCGTTGGGGCGAGCATGCCTTAGCCACCATCTCTTTTGGTTATAGCTTTACTGTCAATGCTGTGCAACTGGCCCGTATTTACGCCACTATCGCCAATGGTGGGGTGTCTTACCCGTTGTCTATTTTTAAAAGTGATAAAAAACCTTTAGGTGAACGTGTCGTCAGCGAAGAACATGCCGACAATATGGTCGCCATGTTAGAAGCAGTAGTTGGCCCAGGCGGCAGTGCGAAAAAAGCGGCTGTTCCAGGTTATCGTGTAGGTGGTAAAACAGGGACTGCGAAAAAAGCCGGCATCCGCGGCTACAGCGATGATTACATTGGCTCTTTTGCTGGTATAGCGCCTATTTCAAATCCTCGTATTGCTGTGGTGGTTATTATCAATGAACCAAGCGGCGATTATTACTACGGTGGTGAAGTCGCTGCTCCTGTGTTCTCCGCTGTGTCGGGCGCTGCGATGCAGCTATTAAATATCGCACCTGATGCAAACGATAGCCGTATTAGCAAAGTCAGTGGGGTGCCCAATGCAGGCTAACTCACTACAGCTGTGGCTGACTCCTTTTGCAATCCAGCTGCCAACTTCTGTGGCAGCTTTGCCATTACAGCATTTACGCATTAATAGTTCAGAAGTACAAAAAGGCGATGTGTTTCTGGCTTTGCCTGGTACGAAGGCCCATGGCAATCAGTTTATTGAAAAAGCCTTAGCAGCCAGTGCTGTAGTGGTACTGACCGATACTCAGCCAGCGCTGAATGATCAACGTATTGTGGTTGTGCCTGCGTTAGTTGAACTGCTGCCTGTTTTAGCTGCTGCTTTTTATCCACATCAAGCGCAGCAACTGGTGGGCATCACAGGCACCAACGGTAAATCCAGCACGGCTATTTTTGTCAATCAGCTTGCGGTGTTGTTACAACAACAAGCCGCTGTGATTGGCACTTTAGGTTATGGCGATTACCGTAGCCTGACCGCTCTGAATAACACTACGCCTCATCTGGTAGATATTCACCGTATCCTTTCGACTGAAGCCGCTAAGGGCTGTGCTTTAGTGGCTATGGAAGTGTCCTCGCATGCTTTAGTGCAACAACGTGTGGCTGGTTTGCGGTTTGAGGTGGCGGTGTTTACCAATTTGACCCGCGATCACCTGGATTATCACGGCACTATGCAAGCGTACGGCGAAGCCAAGGCCTTGTTGTTTAAAGCGGATTTAGCCGGAAAAGCTGTGATTCATGTCTCTGACGACTTTGGTCGCCAATTAGCTGCTGACTGCACTCTGCCTGTGCTGGCGTATGGTCAGTTCAAAGATTGCCAGGGTTATAGCGAGTATTTGGCTTACGACCAACTGGAAATCACCCCACTGGGTTATCAATTCCGTTTAAGCAGTCATTTAGGTCAACAGCAGCTGCAGCTTAAAGTGCTGGGTGAATTTAATATTCAAAACGTATTGGCCGCTTTCGGCGCTATGTTGCAATTAGGCCATAGCTTTGACGCTTTAGTCTCTGCAGTGCAGCAACTGTGCAGTGTACCTGGCCGTATCGAACAGTTTTATCAAGCCAACCGCAAGATAATGGCTGTGGTGGATTATGCCCACACGCCCGATGCGCTGGAGCAAACTTTACTAGCGGTTCGTAACCACTGTCAGGGCCAGCTTTGGGTGGTGTTTGGTTGTGGTGGCGATCGCGATAAAGGCAAACGACCTTTAATGGGTGCTATCGCAGAACGGTTGGCGGATCAGTTAATTATTACTGCCGACAATCCACGCACTGAAGATGTGATGGCCATTTGTCTGGATATAGCGGCTGGTTGCACACAACAGCAGTATCAGCTGATCACCGATCGTAAGACAGCGATACGCACAGCTTTAGAACAAGCCACAGCTGGTGATCTGGTGTTGATCGCCGGTAAAGGTCATGAAGATTATCAAATCATTGGCCATGAAGTTTTGCCATATGACGAACGCGCTTTTGTTCGACAACTGGTAACGGAGACTGCTTTATGATCCCTTTACAAACAAAAGAAATAGCACAGTTAGTGCAGGGACAACTGGTTGGCGCTGATATCCAAATTCAGAGCGTCAGTACAGACAGCCGCAATATTACTCAAGGTGATTTGTTTATTGCCTTAAAAGGCCCGAATTTTGATGGTCATCAGTTTGCCGCTGATGTGATTGCCAAAGGTGCTGTTGCATTAATTGTTGACCAGCAACTGCCTGTGGCTGTGCCACAAATTATCGTTGCTGACACCCGTTTAGCTTTGGGCGCTTTAGGTGCCGCAGTGAAACAAAAGGTCAATCCTAAGTCTGTGGCTGTGACCGGCAGTGTCGGTAAAACCACTGTCAAAGAAATGATGGCCGCTATTTTAGACCGTATCGGTAATGTGCTGGCGACAGCCGGTAACTTTAATAACGATATTGGTGCGCCTTTAACCTTATTACGTTTAACAGAGCAGCATCAGTACGCTGTGATGGAGTTGGGTGCCAATCATTTAGGTGAAATTGCCTATACCTCTTCGTTGGTGAAACCTGAAGTATCCATCATTACCAATGTGGCTGCAGCTCATTTAGAAGGTTTTGGTGATTTGTTTGGCGTAGCTCGTGCCAAAGGCGAAATTTACGGCTCTTTAGGCACGGATGGCGTTGCTATAGTGCCACTAGACAGCGAATTTTCTGATTACTGGTTAAAACGCTTACAGGACAAAACCGTACTGACGTTTAGCAGCACTCAGCCTGCAGATTTTAATGCTGAACATATAGTGCTGAATGAACAAGGCTGTGCCAGCTTTGATTTAGTTTGCCCACAAGGCCGCATTTTTATTCAGCTGGTGTTACCTGGTAAACATAATGTGGCCAATGCGTTAGCTGCAGCCGCTGCTACTTTGGCTTTAGGTGCCAGCCTGACCGATGTGCAGTTAGGTTTAGCGGCAATGAAGCCGGTCAAAGGCCGGATTAATGTCACGCAAGCCAGCGACAAATTACGTCTGATTGACGATACCTACAACGCAAATTCTGAATCCACTAAGGCTGCTATCGACTTACTAGCTACTTATCCGGGTTTCAGAGTATTGGTGTTTGGCGATATGGGTGAACTGGGCGCTGATGCCCGTTTGTACCATGAAGAAGTAGGTTTATACGCCAAACAAAAGGGGATTAATCTGTTATTCACCCTAGGTGTGTTATCACAGAGCGCCAGTGATTTATTTAACGGCCAAGGGGCCCATTTTAGTTCCCGTCAGCAACTGATCCAAAAGTTAAGCCCGATCCTTGATGAACAGTCGAGTAGCACCGTACTGGTCAAAGGTTCGCGCAGCGCCAAAATGGAATTGGTCGTGCAGGACTTGCTAGAAAGATGTCAGCAGGAGATCAGCTCATGTTAGTGTGGTTAGCCGAGTATTTAACTCAATATATCAATGCTTTTAACGTATTCAGTTACCTGACCTTCAGGTCTATTCTGGGTATTTTAACCGCCTTAATGCTGAGCCTGTATTTTGGCCCCAAGCTGATCGCTAAGTTACAACAACTGCAAATTGGTCAAACCGTACGTGATGATGGCCCACAAAGCCATTTCTCGAAAAAAGGCACCCCTACTATGGGCGGTTTGCTGATTTTAGGTTCAGTGCTGACCAGTATTCTGTTATGGGCCGATCTGGCTAATAAATACGTTTGGGTAGTGATCTTTACGCTGATAAGCTTTGGCTGGATTGGCTTTATTGATGACTATCGCAAAGTAGTGCGTAAGGATCCGAAGGGCCTGATCGCCAAGTGGAAATACTTCTGGCAATCCTTGTTTGCTGTCGCTATCGCCTTTTTCCTGTATGCCTCGGCAGAACGTCCGGCAGAAACCAGTTTAGTGGTGCCTTTTATTAAAGATGTGCTGCCACAGCTGGGTTTTATCTTCATTGCTTTGTGTTACTTCGTCATTGTAGGTACCAGCAACGCGGTGAATTTAACAGACGGTTTAGACGGTTTAGCCATAGTGCCAACCATTATGGTGGCCTTTGCTTTTGCCATCATCGCTTACGCCAGCGGTAACGTAAATTTTGCCAATTATCTGAATATTCCTTATCTGCCTCACGCCAGTGAACTGGTGGTGGTCTGTGCTGCGCTAGTCGGCGCTGGCCTGGGTTTCCTTTGGTTTAATACTTATCCGGCTCAGGTCTTTATGGGCGATGTAGGTTCTTTAGCTTTAGGTGCAGTGCTGGGCGTGATTGCCATTTTAGTTCGTCAGGAAATTGTGCTCTTTATCATGGGCGGCGTTTTTGTGATGGAAACTGTGTCAGTGATTTTGCAGGTTGGTTCTTACAAATTACGAGGTCAGCGGATTTTCCGTATGGCGCCTATTCACCATCACTACGAATTAAAAGGCTGGCCTGAACCACGCGTTATTGTGCGGTTCTGGATTTTGTCAGTCATTTTTGTGCTGATTGGTTTAGCTACTTTAAAACTGAGATAAAAAATGAACGCTAAGTTGTTCCAGGGAAAACGTGTTGCTGTGATAGGACTAGGCCTTTCAGGTCTGGCCACAGTACGCTTTTTGCTGAAACAAGGCGTGAAACCAGTTTTGATGGATACCCGCTTAAAAGTGTCGGGGTTGGAACAGATCCCAGCTGACAAAGTAGACGGTATTTATTTAGGTGAACTGGACGCGAACCGTTTAGCTCATATGGATGTGTTGGTGGTCAGCCCAGGCTTAGACCCTAAACATCCGGCTATACGTTTTGCTTTAGCCCAAGGTGCACATCTGATTGGCGATGTGGAGCTGTTTGCACTGCAAAATCAAAAACCTGTGCTGGCTATCACTGGCGCCAATGGCAAGTCGACCGTTACCAGTTTAACCGCCCATATGCTGCAATGTTCTGGCTTACGGGCTGTAGCAGCCGGCAATATTGGTTTGCCTATTCTGGATGCGCTGCAAAGTGATGCTGATGTATTTGTACTGGAGCTGTCGAGCTTCCAGCTGGATACCACTCATTCTTTACAGAGCAAAGCCGCCTGTATTTTAAATGTGACTGAAGATCATATGGACAGATACGGCACTATGGCCGCTTATGCTGCTTCAAAACAACGGGTTTATCAGGGCACGGATCTGGCGATTTACAATAAAGCCGATGCTTTAACGACGCCAAAAACTTCGGTGCCTGCTCTGGCTTTAGATTTAGCAGGTGCGGACTACGGCGTAGTGCAACATCAGGGCGAAAGCTGGTTGTTAGTTGCTGGTGAGCCTTTAATGCCTGTGCGCGATATGACCATAGTGGGTTTGCATAATCAGTTTAATGCCCTGGCCAGCTGCGCTTTAGCTTTAGCCGCTGGTGCAAGCCGTGATGGCTTAGTTAAAGCGCTGCAAACCTTCGTCTCATTACCGCACCGTTGTCAGTTAGTGCTGGACCATAAAGCTGTGCGTTGGGTCAACGACTCCAAAGCCACCAATGTCGGCGCTACTCTGGCTGCTATTGCAGGTTTACGCCCTGAAGTGGCAGGCAAACTGATTTTAATAGCAGGCGGTGATGGCAAAGGTGCTGATTTCAGCGAGCTGGCCACAGTGCTGAATAATGATGTCGATCATTTAATTACCTTAGGGCAGGACGGTCCTGCTATAGCTGCATTAAAAGCTGGTAGCTTTGAAGTCAAAGATTTAATGGCAGCAGTGAAAACTGCCGCTCAACTGGCTACTACAGATGATTTGGTATTGTTATCGCCAGCTTGTGCCAGTTTAGATATGTTTAAAAATTACGAAGACCGTGGTCAGCAGTTTGCCGCAGCGGTGCAGAAGGTGTGGTTATGAAGCAAATGCTGCTGAACCTTATTCCTTCACCCACTGAAGCTATAGCCCAGTGGTGGCAACGTGACGAAGCCAATAGCTATGACAAAGTATTTCTGGTGCTGCTGGCTCTGGTATTAGGTGTTGGTATCATTATGGTGACCAGCGCTTCAGTACCTGTGGCTGAGCGTCTGCACGGTAACCCGCTGCATTTTACTATTCGTCATTTAGTCTATTTGTTGATTGGTTTTAGTGCTGCCTACATGGTGCTGAATGTGCCTGTGTCCTGGTGGCATAACACCAATATTCTGTTACTGATGATGGCCTTATTTGCGTTGGTCGCTGTTCTTATTATGGGCAAGAACGTCAATGGCTCAACCCGTTGGCTGGTGTTGGGTCCTATCAATATTCAGGCGGCTGAACCTGCGAAATTATTCTTTTTTGTTTATCTGTCCAGCTACCTGGTGCGTAAGCACGAAGAAGTCAGAGAAAATATTAAAGGCTTTATCAAGCCATTGATTATTTTGTTTATTCTAGCTGTTTTATTGCTGATGCAACCTGACCTGGGGACAGTCATCGTGATGTTTGCCACTTCGGTGGTGTTGCTGTTTCTGGCTGGCGCCAAGTTATGGCAGTTCTTTTGTCTGATTTTTACCGGTTTAGCCGCCATAGGTGTGTTGATCGTGTACAGCGAATACCGCTGGCGCCGGGTGACTTCGTTTCTAGATCCATGGGCTGACCCTTTTGGCAGTGGTTATCAGTTAACTCAGTCCTTGATGGCCTTTGGCCGTGGCAGCTGGTTTGGGCAAGGACTGGGTAACAGCGTGCAAAAACTGGAGTATTTGCCTGAAGCTCATACCGACTTTATTTTTGCGGTGATTGCAGAAGAAACCGGCCTGATTGGTGTGTTTGTGGTCTTAAGCTTACTGTTTTTACTGGTCAGCCGTGCTTTGTGGATTGGCAACAAAGCTTTGTTTAAAGGCATGAGCTTTCATGGCTTTTTAGCTTATGCACTGGCGATTTGGATAGGTTTTCAAACCTGCGTCAATGTCGGTGTGGCGAGCGGCGTATTGCCAACCAAAGGTTTAACTTTGCCTTTTGTCAGTTCAGGCGGCAGTAGCTTAATCATTATGTTAGTGGCAGCAGCTTTGTTAATCCGTATTGATTTTGAAGTACGGCTGAAAGGTCGTCATGCCATCAGCGGAGGTCCTCATGCCTAAGCTGATGCAAAAACAAAAAACAGCTTTGATTATGGCGGGTGGTACTGGCGGCCATATTTTCCCGGCTAAAGCTGTGGCTGAACTGTTAAAACAACAAGGCTGGAGCATTCATTGGCTGGGAACAGCGGATCGGATGGAAGCGACTTTAGTGCCGCAGTTTGGTTTTCCGTTTCATAGCATTGCTGTGGCTGGTTTACGCGGTAAAGGCTTAAAGAGCTTAGTCAAAGCACCGCTGATGTTATGGCGCTCCATTAGTCAGGCCCGTGCTTTAGTCAAACAACTGAACCCTGAACTGGTGTTAGGTTTTGGTGGTTATGCCAGTGGGCCTGGTGGCTTGGCCGCATGGTTAGCCGGTAAGCCGTTAATAGTGCATGAGCAAAATGCAGTAGCAGGCACCACCAACAGATTGTTGGCTCGTATTGCCAAAAAAGTATTAGTGGCTTTTCCACAGGCTTTTGCCGATCGCAAAGAAAGAGTGGTAGTAGGTAATCCGGTGCGTGCTGAAGTGCTGGCTGTGTCTGCACAAAAACAACTGCAGGCGCCAACACCAAGTTTAAAAGTATTAGTGGTTGGTGGCAGTTTAGGTGCGCAAGTCTTTAACCAGCAATTACCTGCTCTGTTTGCTCAGGCATCTCAGACTGGTGTGCTGGAAATACGGCATCAGACGGGTAAGTCGATGGAGCAGCAAGTGCAACAGGCTTATGCCGCTTTGCCTGAATTAAAGGCCAGTGCCAGTGCATTTATTGAAGATATGGCTGCGGCTTACACCTGGGCTGATTTAGTGATTTGTCGTGCTGGCGCTTTAACAGTCTCTGAAGTGGCTTGTGCCGGCGTAGCGGCGGTTTTTGTGCCTTTACCATCTGCTATTGATGATCATCAGACGGCCAACGCCAGCTGGTTAGTGCAAAAACAAGGGGCAGTGTTACTGCCACAAAGCGAATTCAGTAAAGGTGCTTTGTTGCCTTTACTCCAGTCCTGGTTGCAGGACAAAAGTGCACTGCGTCATTTGGCAAATAATGCCCGCAGAACAGCAATAGATGATGCCGCAGAACAAGTTGTTAGAGTCTGTGGTGAAGTGATAGGTAAGACTAAATGAGCAACCAACAAAACAAAAATGCAATGCGCAGAGTAGAGCGGATCCACTTCGTTGGCATCGGCGGCGCTGGTATGGGTGGTATTGCCGAAGTATTAGTCAACGAAGGTTATAAAGTTTCAGGTTCAGATATAGCGCCAAACCCTGTGGTTGACCGTTTAGCGTCGTTAGGTGCCTGTATTGTGATTGGCCATAAAGCTGAAAACATCGAAGGTGCCAGCGTTGTTGTCGTTTCCAGCGCTATTAAAACCGACAACCCGGAAGTGGCTGCTGCTATTGAACACCGTATTCCGGTGGTGCGCCGTGCTGAAATGCTGGCCGAATTAATGCGCTTCCGTCATGGCATTGCTATTGCCGGTACCCACGGCAAAACTACTACCACCAGTTTAATAGCTTCTATTTTTGCTGAAGCTGGCACTGACCCTACTTTTGTCATTGGTGGCTTACTGAATTCCGCTGGCACCAATGCACGTTTAGGTGCTGGTCGTTATTTAATTGCCGAAGCGGATGAAAGCGACGCCTCTTTCCTGCATTTGCAGCCTATGGCGTCGGTGATCACCAATATCGAACCTGATCATATGGAAACTTATCAGGGTGACTTTGAAAAAATGAAAGCCACCTATCTGGAGTTTTGCCATAACCTGCCATTTTACGGCGTGGCCGTGATGTGTATCGACGATGCCGTCGTGCGTGAGCTGATCCCACAAATTGGCCGTTTTGTCATTACCTATGGTTTTAGCGAAGATGCGGATTATGTCATCAGTGACTTCGGTCAAACCGGCACTCAAAGCCATTTTGTTATTACCGATAAAGACGGTGTAGCCAGCCAGATTGAACTGAATTTAGCCGGTCGTCACAATGCGCTTAATGCTACAGCAGCTTTTGCCGTGGCCAAAGATGAAGGCATAGCCACGGATTCCATTTTAGCTGCGCTGAAAAAGTTCGAAGGCATAGGTCGTCGCTTTGAGCAGTACGGCGAGTTTGAGACTGGCCGTGGCAAAGTGCTGCTGGTCGATGATTATGGTCACCACCCAAGCGAAGTGGCTGCAACTTTAGCTGCAGCACGTAACGCCTGGCCAGAGCGCCGTATCGTCATGGCCTATCAGCCACACCGTTACACCAGAACCCGTGATTTATATGAGGACTTCGCCAAAGTGCTGTCTTCTGTCGATTTATTGTTATTGCTTGAAGTTTATGCCGCAGGCGAAGCCGCTATTCCTGGCGCAGACAGCCGCAGTTTATGCCGCTCTATTCGTGCCCGTGGTCAGTTGGATCCTATTTATGTGGCGACACCAGCCGATTTACCCGCTGCTTTAGCTGACGTGTTGCAGGACGGTGATGTGCTGCTGACTCAGGGCGCGGGCAATATAGGTGCGCTCGCCAAACAACTAGCAGCGTCTAAATTAGCAATTTCTGCATTAAAACCCAACGAGGGAGCTTGAAGTATGAGCAGCAAATTTGGCAAAGTGGCCGTCATGTTTGGTGGAACCTCGGCAGAACGTGAAGTGTCGTTACGTTCAGGTGCCGCTGTACTGGCCGCCTTGCAAAAGCAAGGTGTCGACGCCCATGCTTTTGATCCAAAAGATCAGCCGTTAAGTGCGTTAACTTCAGCTGGTTTTGATCGGGTATTTATCGTGCTGCATGGCCGTGGCGGCGAAGACGGCACTATGCAAGGTGCTTTGCAACTGATGGGCTTACCTTACACAGGGAGCCGCGTCTTGGGTTCTGCCCTGGCGATGGATAAAATCCGCTGCAAATGGCTGTTTCAGGCACAAGGCTTACCTACCGCAAAATTTTTAGTGGCTGAAGCTGGGAAACAACTGAATTATCAGGATATTTTGCAGCAATTAGCTGGTAAAGTGATGGTTAAACCAGCGAATGAAGGTTCTAGTATCGGCATGAGTGCGGCAAGCACTGCACAAGAGCTGGAACAGGCCTTAGCTGTGGCATGCAAATACGATTCGGATGTACTGGTTGAACAGTGGATCCAAGGCCGCGAATTTACCGTGACTGTATTAAACGGTAAGGCGCTGCCTATCGTTGAAATGCGTACTCCCCGCTCTTTTTATGACTATGAAGCCAAGTATCAGTCCAATAGCACTGAATACCTTTGTCCTGCGCCTTTAACAGCCGATCAGACTGCCTTTTTGCAACAAGTTGCAGCTGCTGCCTTTACTGCGGTTGGAGCGTCAGGCTGGGGTCGTGTTGATGCGATGCTGGACGAGCAGGGCAATTTCTATCTGCTGGAAGTGAATACTGTGCCTGGCATGACCGAAAAGTCCTTGGTGCCTATGGCGGCGAAAGCTGCGGGTTTAAGTTTTGAGCAGTTAGTTCTGCAGATTTTAGAACAGACGGTATGACCAAAAACGGCAAGACAGTGAGCGCACCTATTAACAAAGCCTTCTGGGCTGGTGTCGCCTTTTTCTGTTTTGCCATCTGGTTTGTCTGTTGGATGGGTTATCAGATCTGGCTCTGGAGTCAGGATCAACAAAGTGCACCTATCCAGCAAGTGAAGGTCTATGGCGATTTTTCTCAGATTGAAGCTGCAGGTTTAAACCAAAAGCTGCAACAACAGTATCTGGGTAACTTTTTTAATTTGAACGTGGATCAGGTGCAGCTGTTTCTGCAGCAACAACCCTGGGTAGCTCAGGCAGCCGTGCGCAAACAATGGCCTGATACGCTCGTGGTGGTGGTGACTGAACATAAGCCAGTCGCGGTATGGAATGACCAATATTTACTCAATCAACAAGGTCAGATCTTTGTCGCTCCTGTCGCTGAACTAAAGCAGCCATTGCCAAAGTTACAAGGTCCGGACGGGGCTGAGCAGGATGCACTGACCATGTTCAATCAATTGAATCAAATGCTGACCGTCCATCAGCATGCGGCAACAGGACTCACAGTGTCAGCCCGTCAGGCCTGGCAACTGAATTTAGCAGAGGGCATTCAATTGACTCTGGGCCGTGAAGATACGGCAAAGCGGGTGCAGCGGTTTATCGATTTGTACCCTGTGATTAGTAAACATAAAACTCAGGCAGTTGCCGAAGTTGATTTGCGTTATGACACAGGCGTCGCTGTACGTTGGGTCGAAGCGCCAGAACAAAGAGAACAAGATGACAAAGTCGACAGAACGTGATCTTATCGTTGGCTTAGATATAGGCACAGCACAGGTAAAAGCCTTAGTGGGCGAGATTACCGCTGACAATCAATTAAGTATTGTTGGTGTGGGTACTCATGTGGCCCGTGGTATGGACAAAGGTGGTGTCAACGATCTGAACCTGGTGGTGCAGTCTGTGCGCCGCGCCGTGGAAGAAGCTGAACTGATGGCCGATTGCCGCGTGTCTTCTGTGTATTTAGGTATTACCGGCAAACACATTCGTTGTCAGAACGAAAGTGGCATGGTGCCAATCAACGATGCGGAAGTGACAGCTGAAGATGTGATTAACGTCATTCATGCCGCCAAGTCAGTGCCTATTTCAGCAGAGCGTCGCATGTTACATGTGCTGCCACAGGAATTTTCAGTCGATATGCAGGAAGGCATTAAGAGCCCAATCGGTATGTCAGGAGTGCGGATGGAAGCCAAGGCTCACATCATCACGTGCGCCAATGATATGGCAAAAAATATCGAAAAATGTGCTGAGCGCTGCGAGCTGCATGTCGACCAGCTGATTTTCTCTTCATTGGCATCAAGCTATGCGGTGCTGACGGATGATGAAAAAGAGCTGGGTGTCTGCGTCGTCGATATGGGCGGCGGCACTATAGATATCTCGGTTTTTACCAATGGTGCTTTGCGCCATACCGCAGTGATCCCTGTGGCCGGTAATCAGGTCACCAGCGATATTGCCAAAATCTTCCGCACGCCTTTAGGTCACGCCGAAGATATTAAAGTGCAATACGCCTGTGCACTGCGCAGCATGGTAGGTAAAGAAGAAAACATTGAAGTGCCAAGCGTGGGTGGTCGTCCTGCCCGTAGCATGTCACGCCATACCCTGGCTGAAGTGGTAGAGCCACGCTACCAGGAATTGTTTGAACTGGTGCTGGAAGAAATCCGCAGCAGTGGTCTGGAAGAACAAATTGCCGCAGGCATAGTGCTGACCGGTGGTACCGCCAAAATGGAAGGTGCTATTGAGTTTGCTGAAGATGTGTTCCAAATGCCGGTGCGGTTGGGTTACCCGATTGGCATTACAGGTTTAAGCGAATATGTACAAGATCCGGCCTACGCCAGCGTAGTGGGGTTATTGATTTACGGAAAAGACATGCGGACCCAGCAGAAAAAAGCTGTTGCTGCCCGCGAGTCGGTCGGCGGCATGGTGAAACGACTCACCAGCTGGTTTAAAGGCGAATTTTAACTTTTTTGAGTAAGCGTACTAAAACGGAGAGAGAGCTATGTTTGAGTTAATGGAAAACCACAGCGAAGAAGCTGTCATTAAAGTAATAGGTGTTGGTGGTGGTGGCGGTAACGCTGTTGAGTATATGGTTGCAAGCAACATCGAAGGTGTTGAGTTTATTGCTGCCAATACCGACGCGCAGGCGCTGCGTAACTCTTCTGCCCATATGACCCTGCAACTGGGTGCTGGCGTCACTAAAGGTTTAGGCGCTGGTGCTAACCCTGATGTAGGCCGTCGTTCTGCAGAAGAAGACCGTGAAACGATCAAGAAAACGCTGCAAGGCGCGGACATGATCTTTATCGCTGCCGGTATGGGTGGTGGTACTGGTACTGGTGCTGCTCCAATAGTGGCTGAAGTGGCTCGTGAAATGGGTATCCTGACTGTGGCTGTTGTGACTAAGCCATTCCCGTTCGAAGGCAAAAAGCGTTCTGCTTATGCAGACGAAGGTATTGCTGAGCTGGCAAAACATGTCGACTCACTGATCACTATTCCTAACGACAAGTTGTTAAAAGTCTTAGGCAAAGGCACGAGTTTGCTCGATGCGTTCAAAGCGGCTAACAACGTATTGTTAGGTGCAGTGCAAGGTATTGCTGAGCTGATCACTCGTCCAGGTCTGATTAACGTTGACTTCGCCGACGTGCGTACAGTGATGTCAGAAATGGGTACTGCCATGATGGGTACTGGCCGTGCATCAGGTCCGGACCGTGCTGAAGAAGCAGCAGAACAAGCGATTTCCAGCCCGTTACTGGAAGATATCGATTTATCAGGCGCTAAGGGTATTCTGGTGAATATCACTGCTGGTCTGGATATCAGTATTGAAGAGTTTGAAACTGTAGGTAATGCGGTGAAAGCATTTGCTTCAGAAAATGCTACTGTTGTAGTAGGTGCTGTTATTGATCCTGATATGTCTGATGAACTTCGTGTCACTGTGGTTGCCACAGGTATAGGTGCAGAGCGTAAGCCTGACATCAGCCTGGTGCCAAATCACCGTCATGAACCAGTTCGTTCAGCACACGTTTATGGCAATGCTGGTACAAGCTATTCGCATCATCAGGGTAACGCCGCCCGTGACATGTCACAGGTGCAATTAGAAGCCCCTGCTGTGCAAAGTAAGCCAGTCGCGGAAAAACAAGCGAACATCGATATTTTCGATATTCCGGCGTTTTTACGTAAACAAGCTGACTAATTTTTAGTCAGCTTACAAAAGGCTCAAAGGTTGGCATAGCTGGTTAGCTATGTTATGCTTCGCCGCCATTTTGGATTTGTTCAATATTTGAACAGGAAAAAATATGATTAAACAACGTACCATTGCAAAATCAATCAGCTCGATCGGGGTGGGTTTACACAAGGGAGAAAAGGTTACGCTTACTCTCCGGCCTGCTCCTGATAATACCGGTATTGTATTCCGGCGTGTCGATCTGAACCCGATCGTTGATTTTAAAGTCACCCCTGAATTAGTGGGCGACACTGTGATGTGTACGTGTTTGATCAACGATGACGGCGTGCGCCTGTCCACCACTGAGCATTTAATGGCTGCAGTGGCTGGTTTAGGTATCGATAACCTGTTTATCGAAGTGGACTCTGCTGAAATTCCAATTATGGATGGCAGTGCCAACCCTTTTGTTTACCTGTTACTGGAAGCCGGTATCAGCGAACAGAAAAAAGCCAAAAAGTTTATCCGCATTAAGCAAAAAGTACGGGTTGAAGACGGTGATAAGTGGGCTGAGTTTGTGCCACACCACGGTTTCCGTATGGATTTTGCCATCGACTTTGATCACCCTGTGATTTCAGAAACCAAACAGCGCATGAAACTCGACTTCTCTGCTGCGTCTTTTATTAAAGACATCAGCCGCGCCCGTACTTTTGGTTTCCTGCAGGATATCGAATATTTACGCGCCAATAATCTTGCATTAGGCGGCAGTTTTGATAACGCCGTAGTGTTGGATGAGTTCCGGGTGTTAAACCAGGATGGCCTGCGTTACGAAGACGAATTTATCAAACACAAAATTCTGGATGCAATCGGTGATTTATATATGGCCGGTTACAGCATTCTGGGCGAGTTCCGTTCTTATAAAACGGGCCACGCTTTAAATAACCAGTTATTGTCTGCAGTACTTGCTGAACAAGCGAACTGGGAATTTGTCAGCTTCGATAAAGAAGCGCAAATGCCAATATCCTACTTAGCTCCTCAATTGGCCTAAGTCTTGGGGGCAGGGCGAGGCTTTTGGGCCAGCTCTGCCAGCCTTTGTAGTTTCTGCTTTAACTCACCTTCACTGTTTTGTGCTAAAGCCAGTAAATACACCGCCGCTTGTTCAGAGATTTTAGGTCCTTCAGTTTTGATTTCTTCCGCTTTGACATACTGCAGCTGGGTATTGGGCGACACTTCAATGTCGATACCTGCTAAATCCGGCAAGATTTTCTGGCGGAAATTGTCTAGAATGGCCTCTCTTTGCATTTTCAGCCGGGTCGCCCAGGCTGGCGATTGGCATAAAATAACTAAGCGACCCGCTTTTATGGTACTAATTTTGCAAAAACCGGATGGATCCAGTTGCAGAAACTGCGCTAATTCGGTATTAAGTTGGCGCAACAGATCGGCGTGCTGCATGGTCGACAACAAAGAGCTTTGTTGCAGCAACTGACTTAGATCCACTGGTTTCTGAGAATAGCGCGCCATCTTAACTTATGAATATGAACTGAGGTTGCATGAGTGTAACAGTTTTCTATCGTGGCAAACATCGCCACTTCAGCTTTGGCAGTACGCCATCGCAACTGACAGTCACGGCGGTCTTATTGTTTTGTATCGCCTCTGGTGCAGGTGTGGCGTTTTCAAACTTATTTCAGCAGGGCAATGCTGAACTTGAAAAAGCTCAATTAAGCCGCGCTGCTGAGACTGAAGAAATTGCTGATATCCGTCGTCGTGCTGAAAATCAGCTGGCTGCTTTAACTGCTAAGGTTGCGACATTGCAGGCGCAGGTGAACCGGCTGAATATGGTTGGGGAGCGTTTAATTGACGCTGCTGATTTGTCGACTGAAGAGTTTAATCTGCACGAAACTCCTGCTATGGGAGGGCCGGCGCAAACTTCAACTGAAATCAGTCTGGCTGAATTAAACTCTGTACTGTTGCAGCTCAATGAACTGGAGCAGAATCTGCAATCAGAGCAAACCCGTTTTGCGATGCTTGAATCTTTGGACCTGAATCACCATATAGGAAAAAGCGTCCAGCTGTCCGGTCGCCCTGTGTTGAGTGGTTACCTGTCCTCCAGTTTTGGTGTACGCAGCGATCCCTTTAGTGGTGAACCCGCAGTGCATCGTGGGGTAGATTTTGCAGGTAAAGAAGGCGATTCGATTTTTGCAACAGCAGGTGGCATTGTGACCTGGGCTGGTGAACGTTTTGGTTACGGCAAAATGGTTGAAATTGAGCATAGTGATGGCTATCGCACCCGGTATGCTCATGCTCAGGCAACCACTGTGCAGGTTGGACAGATGGTGACCAAAGGTCAGGAAGTTGCCATTATGGGTAACACAGGCCGTTCAACAGGGCCACATGTGCATTATGAAGTACTGAAAAATGGTCAACAAATCGACCCTATGATGTTTGTTAATCGCCGTATCCAATAATATATACCCGCTAACCTAAAGCGTCAGGTGAACGGGTTAAAAATAAGGCTCAGGCCGGACTCGGATCGAGTCTCAACCAAGAAGTGGTATTTATAAAATGTTTGGAAAATTTTTCGCCAAATTAATTGGTAGCCGTAATGATCGTTATTTAAAGAAATTGAAAAAAACGGTTGATCTGATTAATAGCCTGGAAGCTTCTTTTGTTGCCCTGTCTGATGAAGAACTCAAATTAAAAACTGCTGAATTTAAACAGCGCTTTGCAGATGGCGCTACGCTGGATGATTTATTACCAGAAGCTTTTGCTACTGTGCGTGAAGCCAGTAAACGTGTATTTAAAATGCGCCATTTCGATGTGCAGCTGATTGGTGGCATAGTGCTGCATCAGGGCAAAATCTCTGAAATGCGTACAGGTGAAGGTAAAACCTTAACTGCAACCTTGCCAGCTTACTTAAATGCGTTAAGTGGTCAGTCTGTGCATGTTATTACCGTCAACGACTACCTGGCCCGTCGTGATGCTGAAACCAACGCGCCTTTATTCGATTTCTTAGGTATGACTGTAGGCGTCAACGTGCCTGGCATGGGGCATTTAGATAAACAAGCGTCCTACAGTGCAGATATTACTTACGGTACGAACAACGAATTTGGTTTTGACTATCTGCGCGATAATATGGCGTTCTCTGCTGTTGAGCGGGTGCAGCGTCATTTGGCTTATGCCATCATCGATGAAGTGGATTCTATTTTAATAGACGAAGCCCGTACTCCGCTGATTATTTCTGGTCAGGCTGAAGACAGCTCTGAGCTGTACCGTGTGATCAACACTGTAGTGCCTCAGCTGGTGAAGCAGGAAAAAGAAGATGAAGAAGGCGCTATGGGTGATGGTCACTTCACCATAGACGAAAAAGCCAAACAAATTTATCTGACTGAGTTAGGTCAAATCCGTGTGGAAGAAATTCTGCAGGAACTGGGCTTAATCCAGCCAGGCGACTCTTTATTCTCTGCTGCAAACATTACCCTGTTGCACCATACCTATGCCGCTTTACGTGCGCACAACCTGTTTAAGAAAGATGTGGACTATGTGATCAAAGACAATGAAATCGTTATTGTTGATGAACATACGGGCCGTACTATGGAAGGCCGCCGTTGGTCTGAAGGTTTGCACCAGGCCATTGAAGCCAAAGAAGGGGTTCGTATTAATCACGAAAACCAGACTTTAGCTTCTATCACTTTCCAGAACCTGTTCCGTTTGTATGACAAACTGGCAGGTATGACAGGTACAGCCGATACCGAAGCTTTTGAATTCCAGTCTATTTACGGTTTAGAAACTATTGTAGTTCCAACCAACAGACCTATGGTTCGTAAAGATATGCCTGATTTGGTCTATCTGACGGTGGAAGAAAAGTACCAAGCCATTATTAAAGATGTGGAAGAGAACCGTGCACTGCTGCGTCCTATTCTGGTCGGTACTGCTTCCATTGAAAGTTCTGAGTACTTGTCGAAATTGCTGCATGACGCAAAAATTCCGCATCAGGTATTAAACGCAAAGTTTCACGCTAACGAAGCACAAATTATTGCACAAGCCGGTCAGCCAGGCACTGTGACTATTGCTACTAACATGGCAGGTCGTGGTACGGACATCGTATTAGGTGGTAATTTACAGGCTGAACTGGCTGCTTTAACTGAGGCCAGTGCAGAGCAGATTGAACAAGTGCGGCAAGAATGGCAAAAACGCCATGATGCTGTGATTGAGTCTGGTGGTTTACATATCATTGGTACTGAACGTCATGAATCGCGCCGTATCGACAACCAGTTACGTGGTCGTTCTGGCCGTCAGGGCGATCCGGGTTCTTCCCGTTTTTACCTGTCGTTAGACGATGCCTTAATGCGTATTTTTGCTTCAGACCGTATGGCTGGCATGATGCGTAAACTGGGTATGGAGCCAGGTGAAGCCATTGAGCATCCGTGGGTCAGCCGCGCTATTGAAAACGCACAACGCAAAGTAGAAGCCCGTAACTTTGATATTCGTAAGCAATTGCTGGAATTCGATGACGTGGCCAACGACCAGCGTAAAGTCGTATACGAACAACGTAACGAACTGATGGATGCAGCTGATATCTCTGAAACTATCAATGCTATTCGTCACGACGTGGTTGCTTCTGTACTGGACCAATACATTCCACCTCAGTCGTTAGACGAGATGTGGGATATTCCAGGCTTAGAAGCCCGTTTCCGCGCTGATTTTGCCATCGACATGCCAATTGCTAAATGGTTGGCAGACGATAAGAAACTGTTTGAAGAAAAACTGCGTGAGCAAATCCACGAAGTGGTAGATAAATCGTACGAGCTGAAAGAACATATGGTGGGTCCTTCAGTGCTACGTCAGTTCGAAAAATCAGTGATGCTGCAAAGCTTAGACACACACTGGAAAGAGCATCTGGCTGCGATGGACCACTTACGTCAGGGTATTAACTTACGTGGTTATGCGCAGAAGAACCCGAAACAGGAATACAAGCGTGAAGCTTTTGAGTTGTTCTCCACTATGCTCGATAGCCTGAAACTGGACGTGATTGGCGTATTGTCACGCGTGCAAATCCGTGCTGCTGAAGATGTTGATGCTGTAGAAGAACAACGTCGTAAAGCCGAAAGTACCGATATGCAGTTCCAGCACGAAGAAGTAGAACAGGTTGCGACTGAAGTACCACAAACCAGTCCGTCACCTGTGTTTCGTGATGCGGAAAAAGTAGGCCGTAATGATGCTTGCCCTTGCGGTTCAGGTAAAAAATACAAACAATGTCACGGTAAGTTGGTTTAAATCATGACGCTCAAAGTAGTTCACGTAGCCGTAGGTGTGATTTTAAAAGAGAAGCAGGTGTTATTGGCGCTGCGCCCTGACAAATTACATCAGGGTGGCCGTTGGGAGTTTCCTGGTGGCAAAGTGGAAGCTGGCGAAACAACCTCTGAAGCCTTAGCTCGTGAACTGAAAGAAGAAGTGGATCTGGATATTGCCGGTTCAAGCCCTTGGTTTGAACTGCAGTATGCTTACCCTGAAAAGACAGTGTTGCTGGATATTCATCTGGTGCAAGAGTTTAAAGGGGAAGCAAAAGGTCTGGAAGGCCAGCCAGTGCGCTGGGTGCCTTTGTCAGAGCTTAATCAGTATCAGTTCCCTGATGCGAATCAACCGATTCTGGATAAACTTCTTACTGAATTCGGTGCTGTGTAGGGGGAGGGTTTGCCCCTACCCGCGTCTATAGACACCGCGGTACAGATAGGCGGGCGACCATAAAGGTCGCCCCTACCAGTGTTTATTTGAAGAATTCGTTATCCTGTTCTAATAACTCATTTTCTAGCTGCTCTAATTGCTGCTCTGACAGTGGCAAGTCGGCACGTCCTTTATCAGGTATTTTGTGTTCTTCATTGGCCCAGGCGCCTAAATCTATTAAACGACAACGGTCAGAACAAAAAGGCCGGAAAGCGGACTCTGGACCCCAGACGACTTCTTTCTGGCAGGTCGGGCATTTGACGATAGTGGCCATAAGGCGTACTCCACAAGCAAATTCAAAAGTGCGCTAGTGTAACGCAGACTACAGATTTCAAGCGAGCAAATAGTAGGGGCGGTGGTTTATCCCCGCCCGTCTCAAATTACAAACTGATGCTGATTGGCTTAACAACAAGCCAATTTAAAAGGAATCGCTTTATCCATAGTAGTGCGGCCTACGCTGTCGCAAAGCTGCATAAAGCGTATGGCATAACGGTATCTGTTACCGCTAATGGTGGGGTAGCTCTGGTATTCCATTGAATAATCGATACGCAGTAATTCAAACTGTTCGGTATTGCTTTGGAAAAAACCATTTTCTGCGACTAACGGCTGAAATTGACCGCGTTCACGGATAAAAGTCAGTACATAAGAAATAGCGGTTTCAACCAAAAACAACTGATCCAGCCAGTCTTGTGCTGCTTTTTTCCGTTGTACTAAAGGCTGGGAAAACCAGTATTGCAGCTGAGGCAAATCAAAGTAGCAGGTACCGCCGGGGATAAAAAAACGTTGTCGTAGTGGGGCGAGAAATTTGTCTTCTTTTAGACTGGCGGCGAATTTGCCACAACGTAACAAATCACTTTGTAAGCGCACCGCTTTTTGTAACATGCTTTGTAGCATCTCATCTGAAATCGACGGATGACGTGACCAGTTGACTAAAGCCGATTCACAACGTTCGACATCTTTGATCAGATCAGGGCGAACATCATTACGTTCCAATACTTCAATCAACGAAAATAACGAGGTAAAAAATCCCTGTTGTTGCCACTCTGTTTCCAGCGGCAGCAACTTAGTGACTTGCTGAAACAAGTACTCAACCCGCAAGTAGGTGCGTACTTTTTCGTTCAGCGGATGTTCGTAAATGATTGAAGTCATAACTGAAACATTTGTTAACAATGTTCATTACCATAAACCTAAGTAGAGCTTTTTGCTAGTTTTTCCTTAGCAAACTGTTGATAACGAGCATGTAGCTGTTGTATTTGCGGTTGAAGTTGTGAAACAGGCACTGTATTCAGCAGCACATCATCGGCCAGGCGCAAACGGTCAGGCCGTGAAATTTGGCTGTTGAGGATGTTTTGTACTTGCTCTGACGGCACCTGATCTCTTTGTATAGTGCGGCTTAGCTGAAGCTCTTGCGGTACATCCACTACTAATACTCTGTCGGTATAAGTCTGCAGTTTATTTTCCAGCAGCAAAGGGGCAATTAATAAAGCATAGTCTGATGTACATTGTTGTAATTGTTGCAGTAAACGTTGGCGTATCAGCGGATGCAATAACTGATTGAGCCACTGCTTTTCTGCTTCATCAGCAAAAATCCGTGTTCTAAGTACAGCGCGATCCAGTTGTCCATCGTTTTGCAGTATGTCCTGACCGAAGTGCATCACTATGGCATCCAAAGCAGGTTCTCCCGGCATCACCACTTCACGCGCAACCAGATCGGCATCAACACTTTGCACGCCTAAGTCATGAAATAAATTGGCGACAGTGGTTTTACCGCTGCCTATACCACCGGTCAGACCTACTATGTATCCGGACATAACTCTATCTGCCTTCTGCTGACTAAAGACCCATAGTACCCAGATACCAGGCTGTAATGTCCTTGCCCCACAATATCGCAATCCAGCCTGCCGCAGCTATGTAGGGTCCAAAAGGAATAGGGGTAGCTTTGCCTTTGCCCTGAATCAGTAGCATGATTGATCCCAACACAGCTCCCACTACGGAAGACAATAAAATAATCAGTGGTAATAATTGCCAGCCGAGCAAAGCACCAAAAATAGCCAGCAACTTAAAATCGCCATAACCCATTCCTTCTTTGCCTGTGACCAGTTTAAATAACCAGAACACTGACCATAAACTTAAATAACCGGCGGCAGCGCCTATCAATGAATCGGTGGGGGATACGGTAAAGCCTGTCACGCTGAGTAATAAGGCAAACCATAACAGTGGCTGAGTAATTTGATCGGGCAACAGCATTTTGTCTATGTCGATAAAAGACAACGCAATCAGACTCCAGGTTACCAACAGGTAAATCAGCGTTTGTTCTGTTACACCAAAATGCACAGCGACCAGCACAGATAATAGGGCGGTGAAGGTCTCAATAGCCGGATAACGAAGGCTGATCGGCGCTTTGCAATAACGGCATTTAGCTCTGAGTACCAGCCAACTGACCAGTGGAATATTATCCAGAGCAGACAGCTGATGCTGACATTTGGGGCAATGTGAATGCGGTAAGGCCAGATTAAATCGGCTTTTTGTTTGCTCAGGGTTTTGATTAAAGTACTGCTGATAATCCTGTTGCCAGGCCAGTTCCATCATTTTAGGGAGTCGGTAGATCACTACATTCAGAAAACTGCCTACGGCCAGACTGAAAACGCCCACAACTATATAAAAGGTCAAGGCAGACTGCTCAAACATCTGCACCAAAGGAGAAAAAAAATCCATTACACAATACTGCCCAGTTGGAAGATCGGAAGATACATCGCGATAATAAGTCCGCCTATTAAGACACCTAACACGGCCATAATCAAGGGCTCAAGCAAGGCAGTTAAACCATCTACTGCATCATCCACTTCCTGTTCATAGATAGTGGCGACTTTGGACAGCATACTGTCGAGCGCACCAGACTCTTCACCTATCGCCACCATCTGGTTCACCATCTCAGGAAAAGCGGCGGTATTTTTCATAGCCAGATGCATCTGATTACCAGCTGCAACTTCTTCGCGAACTGACAAAATGGCTGCTCTGTATTTCTCGTTACCCGCTGCTCCTGCTGCTGACTCTAAAGCTTCAATCAGAGGAACACCGGCCGCAAAAGTGGTGGATAAAGTCCGGGCATAACGCGCTACTGCCGCTTTATTTAAAATCATACCGATAATAGGCAGTTTCAAAATGGCATGATCGGCACCCACTTTAAAACTCTGGCTGTTTTTATAAGATTTAGACATGGCATAAACAAGGGCGATGATTGCACCAAGGGCGAAGTACCAGTTGGCTTGCATAAACTCCGAAATACCCAATACAAATAAGGTAAAGGCTGGCAGCTCCGCGCCCATATTGCCAAAAATTTCGGCGAACTGTGGCACCACAAAAATCAATAAAATAGAGGTCACTATGCCAGCAACCACTACGACCGCTATAGGGTAAAACATGGCTTTTTTAATTTTGGATTTCAGCGCTTCAGCTTTTTCTTTGTAAATAGCTATTCGGTCAAATATTCTGTCCAGAGCACCGGACTGTTCACCGGATTTGACTAAATCACAGTAGAGTTCGTCAAAATGCTCTTTATGTTCACGCAGTACCTCAGATAACGGTGTGCCGCCTTGTACTTTGACTGATATTTTAGCCATCAGCTGGCGTAAGGTTTCATTACTGGCGCCGCTGGCAATCAAATCAATACTTTGTACTAAGGGCACACCAGCCCCCAGCATAGTGGCAATTTGTCGGGTGACGACAGAGATATCAGAGGATTTTATAGTGGGTTGGGTAAAAGCCAGAGGTTTGCTTTTTTTCTTGACTGAAGACGGGGTAAAACCTTGTTGGCGCAATAAAGCTTTAGCTTCCGCAGTAGAGCCTGCTCTTATTTCGCCGTTGCTTGTTTTGCCTCTTCTGTTAATGCCTTTCCAGAGGAAAATATCCAACTGCTTTACTTTGACGTCTGCCATGATTCTAATCCTTGCGCTTTATTTATTGGCTTAGGCGTTAGTCACCCGGTTCACTTCGGCCAGGCTGGTAAGACCCGCTGCTGCTTTTTTTAGTGCCGACTGGCGTAAGTTTGGAAAACCTTCAATTTGCGCCTGAGCGGCAATATCCAGCGAATTAGCACCTGCCATAATTTTTGCTGCAATTTGTGCTGTGATAGGCATGACTTCATAAATCCCTAAACGACCTTTATAGCCGCCAGTGCAATGATCACAACCCACAGGCTTAAACAATTTGAGTTGACTGAACTGCGTGGCAGAAAAGCCTTGTTTTAACGCTTCCTGTTCGGGTAACTGCTCAGCAGCTTTGCAGTGATTACACAAACGCCTTGCCAGACGCTGAGCAATGATCAGTGTGACTGAGCTTGCAACGTTGTATGCTGGCACGCCCATGTTCAATAAGCGGGTTAAAGTCTCAGGAGCCGAGTTGGTGTGTAAGGTACTTAGCACTAAATGCCCGGTTTGAGCCGCTTTAATGGCTATTTCTGCGGTTTCAATATCACGGATTTCACCCACCATAATGACATCAGGGTCCTGACGTAAGAAGGCTTTTAAAGCAGAAGGGAAGGTTAGGCCCGCTCTTGGATTGACCTGCACCTGATTAATACCAGGCAAGTTAATCTCGACCGGGTCTTCGGCTGTGGAAATATTGGTTTCTTCTGTATTGAGGATATTAAGGCCTGTGTACAAGGATACGGTTTTACCCGAGCCTGTGGGACCTGTGACCAGAATCATACCCTGTGGTTGTGCCAGAGCATCGAGATACAGCTGCTTTTGTTCTGCCTCATAACCCAGAATATCAATGCCTAACATGGCGCTGTCTGAGTCGAGGATCCGCATCACTATTTTTTCGCCCCACAAAGTCGGCAAGGTACTAACCCGAAAGTCGATCGACTTTTTCTGCGATAGTTTCAGTTTAATGCGGCCATCCTGCGGCACACGTTTTTCGGCTATGTCCAGTCTGGACATGACTTTTAAACGGGCTGATAAACGGGTAGACAGGGCAACGGGTGGCGATGCAACTTCATGCAAAATACCGTCAATGCGAAAACGAATGCGGTAACTTTTTTCATAAGGTTCAAAATGCAGATCTGAAGCGCCTTTACGAATAGCGTCATGCAGCATCTTGTTAATAAAAGAAATAATAGGCTGATCTTCGCTGTCTGAGCCTACAGTTTTAGTGTCTTCTTCTTCACCGCTGGCCAGGCCCATTTTGGCCAAATCCCACTGCGTATCGGTAAAACTGTCGGTGGCTGTGGTATCAAATAGTTTGTCGATGGCTTTGTGCAGCTTATCAAACTCCACCACTATCATTTCGGCATTCAGGCCTGTATTAAATTCAAAATCTTCTACAGAGGTCATATCTGTAGGGTCGACCACGGCCAGAAATAGAGTTTTGTGTCTTTTACTCAGCGGCAAAATATGGTGTTTGCGAATAAGTTTTTCGTTTCGTAGCTGCTCAGGGATCGCATTGATATCAAAAAAATCTAAATCCAAGGAGCTGTGCAAGGTAAAAGAGGCGGCGGCTTCTGCCAGTACTTTCGATTGAATCAGTTTTTCACCAATCAGCAGGTCGGCAATAGTTTGGTACTGGTGACTTTTTTCCTGCAACAGTTTGGCGGTGATCTGTGGGTCGACCAGATTCGCCTGTTGTAAACGTTTTAATAAAATTGAGCTTGGGTTTAATGCCATACAGAATCTCGGTGGCGAAACTGGACATGCTTGGTATCCGTACCAAAACGAGAAAAACGACCCTTGGCGGGCCGTTTTAAATAAAACTTCGTCTGATATTAAGGAGCTGGAGCTGTACAACCTTTAATTGCCACGGCACCGTCGCCAGACAATTCACAAGCCCAAGTAATACTTTCACCAGGATTCGGAGGTTCTGTCGGAGTCAGGGTGGCCGTAATGCCATCATATGCCAGCCCTAAAACACCGGCACCTGTACAGTATTGAATGGCTACACCCGCAGAGTCTAGGCAAGCCAAGTCACCACTGGTGGCATAAGCTTCAGCTACTTTAATTTTCTGACCACCTAATGACGCCACAGCGTTTGAAGCTCGGGCTTTGGCGGTGTAATCCTGATAAGCAGGTAATGCAATGGCAGCTAATATACCGATGATCGCAACAACTATCATTAATTCAATAAGGGTAAAACCTTGATTACGTTTCATGGAACATCTCCTGATTGGTTTGCCCACATAGGGGGCTACTTAATTCTGGTTAATATTTGTTATTAAGCAAGCTTTGCTCTGATGTTTAATTGTAGTTGCAAACAAAGCGGATGAATAAAGTGAAATTCAGGTTAAATAACTGATTTTTAAAGACTGCTTCTGTAGTCACAGATTAGAACAAAGCCACTTTTTGCAAAAAATCAGCGCCGGGTTCAGATAATAGCCAAAGTAAAAAACAGCTATTGCCATAAATAACGAAACGAAATTCACGTTGAAAGGGAGCTTTATGCACTTTATGGTGCAGACGTTTTTGCGCCACTAAAGCGCCGGGCCAGCCGCCAATCAGACTAAACATTTGCAAACTTTCTTCTGGTAAGCGGCTGCTTTGACCGCTTGTGGCTAGCTTTTTATCGATTTGATACAACCAGTAAGTAAAAAGACTGGCTTCGAGATAAAACAAAGGTACGGTAAAAACAAAAGAGCCTGCCAGCAAAGACAATAACAGCAGTACAAAAAATACATAACGGAAACACCAGGCTTGCTGTTGAATGTGAGAGAAGTCTGGTCCGCTGGTTTTGTTGGGTTTTGCTGATACAGGCGCGGCTTCTTCCAGCTGCACTGCTAATGCATAAGGACGCTGTTGTTTGTCCAAACCCAGTTGAAAGCTCAGCTTATCGCCTTGTTGTGGTCTTCTGGTAGGGCAGGATGCAAAGTCACGGATATGAAAAAATAACCGCTCAGCCTTGTCCGTAGTAACAAAACCAAAACCTTTATCATCACGCCAATAGCTTACCGTGCCTGAACATCGTGGGAGAGCAGTCATAGCGATCACAACTTTGCGGGAACACTAAAGAAAGTGTATCAGCCTTTTATCAGTTTGCTGGTCGCTGCGACGAATCACAGCAGATGAGGTCAAAGTTCCCACCTGCTGATTTCGATTTAGGTACTACGTAAACGCATCGATAAATCAATGGCCTGCAGATTTTTGGTTAAAGCTCCGCTGGAGATGTAATCCACTCCTGTACTGCTTAGTGAACGTAAAGCTTCAGCAGTAATATTGCCTGATACTTCCAGTTTGGCCTTGCCTTTGTTGAGGCTGACAGCTTGCTGGATATCGGCAATATGAAAGTTATCGAGCATAATAATGTCCGCACCGGCTTTGAGGGCTTGCTCAAACTCAATCAGATCTTCTACTTCAACTTCGACAGGTTTCCCCGGGAAATTCTGCCGCGCTATGCTGACCGCATTATCTATAGAACCAGCGGCGGCAATATGATTTTCTTTGATTAAAAACGCATCGTATAAACCCAGACGGTGGTTTTTACCGCCACCACAAGCCACGGCGTATTTCTGAGCTAAACGCATACCTGGCAGAGTTTTACGGGTATCCAGCAAGCGGGTGGCGCTGCCTTCCAGTAACGACACATACAAAGCCGTCGTAGTGGCTGTGCCACTTAAACTCTGGATAAAATTCAATGCGGTACGCTCACCTGTTAATAAAATACGGGCAGGACCTGTCAGCTCGCACAATACGGAGTTAGCCGTGATTTTATCGCCGTCAGCGACAAACCATTCCACCTGCACCTCTGCAGATAATTGACGAAACACTTCGGTCAGCCAAGGGCTGCCACAAAACACACAGTCTTCGCGGCTGATAATAGTGGCTTTGGCTTGTTGGCTTACTGGGATCAAGGAAGCTGTAATATCGCCTTGCTCCAGCGGTAAATGGCCTAAATCCTCAGCCAAAGCCTGACGAACAGTCAGTTCAATATCCCGTTGCAAATCAGTAAGGTAAGGGACGTTAATCATCTGTATTTATAGTTCCGGAGTTGTCACAGGCTAAAAGCCCATTAAAAATTAGCGTTGGATTAGCTTCAGCTCATCCTGTTGTTGGCTGAATTCTAATTGTTTTAGTGCACTCATGCCTAACAAAATATCTGTGCCATGTAAGCCCGGTGTGATACTGGCGCGTATGTTGGTTAACACAATATCACCCAGTTGCAGGCTATTCAGTTGGCTGTCGTATGCAGTTGCAGGCCCATTGGCCGTGCTGACCTGATAACGCTGGCCTTTGGCCATGCCCAGCTTTTCTGCCGCCTGTTCTGACACAGCAACCACAGTAGCTCCTGTATCGAGCATAAATTCCATAGGCACACCGTTAAACAAGGCGGTGCCCACATAGTGACCTGCTTTGTTACGTTTGAGCACTGTGACTTTTTCACCGCTACTACCAATCTGACTTTGCAGCTGCTGATTGGGGTTTATTTGTAACGAAATCTGATCTTCAAAAAACCAGTACAGTAGCCCAAGCAACAGCAGCCAACTGATCCAGCTAAATAACCGACCTAATTTAGTTGTATTGTCAGATGCTTGCATTCCAAAGTCTCAGGGTTGACAATAAAGGCTCCAGCTTAACCGAGCATGAAGCGCATTTGCAAAACAGGATCGATACGGTGAATCAACGTCCAGTTGCCTTTGAACTTGAACAGCGACCAAGTCCACATTGGAACTTAAGACCGCATAACACTGATATCAGCTTGTTGGTGATCCATTGCATCAGCTTGCCAGCAGGCCAGTTTGGCAACAGCTACATCGATGATTTATTTATGGGTGTTTTAGATACTGCAGCCGATCACAGTTTTGCGGATTTAGCTGGCGTACGGGTATCGGCGCATTGTGTTATTTTCAGAAGCGGTCTGGTCAGGCAGTATGTGCCTTTTCACTACAGAGCCTGGCATGCAGGCGTATCGGAATTTAACGGTCGGCAAAACTGTAACGATTTTTCGATAGGAATAGAATTAGAGGGTACTGAACATCTGCCTTATACAGATGCGCAGTACCAAAGTCTGGTGTTATTAACCAGACAACTGATGCAAGACTTTCCGTCTATCACAACGGAACGTATTGTGGGACATCAGCAGATTGCGCCGGGTCGGAAAACCGATCCTGGCCCGTCGTTTGACTGGAACCGTTATCAATCTGCGTTAAAGGAGAATGGATAAATGACCTTGATCAGTATGCTTATCGCCTTAATTATTGAACGGCTGGCGGTTCGCAGTGAGGCATGGCAGTTTTTGTTTTATGCCAAAAAGTACCTGTCTGT
>Ga0180008_1000215_pt1 | contig 57356 bp, 76 predicted proteins | sample MM_PW_MetaG_FD_121121 | JGI IMG/M metagenome (GOLD analysis project Ga0180008, IMG submission 121121) | Groundwater microbial communities from the Aspo Hard Rock Laboratory (HRL) deep subsurface site, Sweden - MM_PW_MetaG | ecosystem: Environmental > Aquatic > Deep subsurface > Groundwater... | reverse complement strand
CGGGTGGGAGTGTTTACACTTATTGCTCTGTTAGGGGATTTATGAATAAAAATTATGATGTGAAATGCAAGGTTGATCATGGGGAATTGTATTTGTCTATTACACACAACGGGTATCAATGGGCATCCATTTCAATAAAAGACAGAGAGCGTGAAATACCACTGATTATATCTGAGCTAAACAAATACCTAACCCGCCAATCCAGCGGACGGGCTGAAAGCTTTGCCATTGAAATTCATGAGCAGGTTAATAATGGAGCGTCAATTTCAGATATCATGCAACTATTATCCCGCCGCTGATGGAATCGATATGCTTTTGGAGGGAAACAAAATGAACTATTTTAGATGTGATGAGTGTGGCAGATTTATTAGCTACGAAGATTTAGATAGTGGTAAGGCGACCCATTATATGATTTTGCCTGATTCTGCTTATACGACTGAGATCTGGGCAACCTATTGTAAAGAGCACAACCAAAAGATTCAAGAGTCACTCTAACGGGTGCTCTTGATCTTTACGTTAACCCTTTTTAAAAAGGAGAAATTCTTATGACATTAGATTTATTGGTAGTAATACTGGCTGTTGTAAATATTGTCTTTGCTATTTTAAATCGAAACTGGGTAGCTTTAATGGGTTGGTTTGTTGGGGGACTTGGTTTTTTAAAATGCTATCTTATGGGTTAACAAAGAGGTGGAGCGGATAAACCGCTCACCTCCGCGTTGGCCTTCGTATTCAAAGAAAGGAGATTAAAATGAAAATATTAATTTTAATAATAACTGTAACGTGGTCTTTTGGTGGGGGTTATCAAAACAGCCCAAATGTTAAAATTATGAGTTCTCCTGAACAAGCAGCGATTTACATTTATAACGACAGATCTCCAAGTTTTGTGGTTGAGCCAGATCATAAGAAATACCAATTATTTGAGATTGATATTGAAGCAAGCTCTATAAAAGAGATTGCGATTCCTGAAATTAAATTTAGCCAACCAAAACTTTCATATACTTTAGGAGAAATACCATGAGCCTTTATGATGATTTGATAAAATGTCACCCTTCTTTAGATAGGGCGGATGAATATTTTAAACAAGAATATATGGGGAGTTTTTCTCATATTAAACCGCTTCCAAAGCATTGCCCAGTTTGCAATAGGTTATTAGAGGTCTGGGAGTATGAAAAGGCGAAGGCACACATCAATAAATGTGCTACTAAAAAGGAGGTGACATCATGAAGATCATAATTAAGTCATTACTTTGGTACAATCAAATAAAAGAGATTATTCCAATCCGGTTTACAAAACAAGGATATATTTATCTGAAAGATCAGAAAAAGCTATTAGATGCCTTAAAAAGGTATGATGGCAAGCGGATTAAGATCAAAGTGGAGGAGGTGGTAGCTAATGGAAAGGTTTAAAATTGGCGATAAAGTTTGGGTTGCCAGATATTCAGAAAATACTGCTATAAGTGTGCCGTGTCCAGTTTGTTATGGCAAATTAAAGGTGACATTAATTTTAGGGACATAAAAGAAAGGGGGGGGACATGAAATTAATAGGACTGAAAGCCGATGGATTTCGTTTATTAAAAGCTGTTGAAATTAAGTTTAACAGCGATGGAACCACTGTTATCTTGGGAGATAATGAGCAGGGGAAAACATCCGTATTGGATGTTATTGAATATCTTTTCCGTGGAAAAACAACTATTAATGAGGAAATTATACAACATGGAAAAGATAAAATGACCGCAGAAATCGATCTCGATGATTATGTGGTTAAACGAATAAAGACTTTAAAAACAGACCGGCTTGAGATTATAAATAAAGAGGGTTTTAAATTTGCCCAAAAACCACAGGCGTTCTTAGACCAACTTATCAATGATCTTACTTTCGACCCATTTCCGTTTTTGAATAAAACAGGAGACCAGAAATTAAGATTTATGATGGACTTCCTTTCCCTGGACACAGGGAAGATAGACGAAGAGATCAAGTCTCTTGAAATGGATCGGTTGATATGTGGCCGGGAGGGGAAAGCTCTTGGTGAGGTTGCTAAAGTTGAAGAAACACAGCCTATTGATATCAATGCGCTGATTTCCCAAAAAGAACAGATAGAAAAAGAAAACGACGAGGTTGTAAAAAAGGCCCGTATAGAAAGAGACGCAAAGGTAACAAAGGCCCATGAGTTTAATGCCGTGCAACGCCAGAGATCCCATGATATTGCAAGCATGAAAGCTGATATTGAAAATAAAGAAAGCAATCTGGCGGTGTTATATCAAGAACTTGAGGAGTTAAAACAACATATAATTACAACCAAGGCAACGAAGGATGCCTTAATAGAAAAACAAAAAAATCTACCTGTGCCAAAGCCAGAAAAAGAAACAAACTTGCCTTTACCACTCATTGATTTAATGGCCACGGAACCATTAAAACTGCAAATCCAAAAGGCCGAAGAAACAAATCTGCAAGCGTTTGAATACCAAGAGTACCTCAAGAAAAAGAAAGCTCTTGAAGAAAAGAGGTCTGAATACTCAACCTTTACGGACAAACTCACGGAACTAAAGACTTCTAAGAAAGACATCCTTCAAAAAGCGGATACAGGCGTTTCAGGATTAGAAGTCAGGGAAGACGGCCTTTACTACGATGGAATATATTCTGAAAACTGGAGTGACAGCCAGGGCATTCGACTTTCTGCTGCCTTATGTCTGTCAATGAACCCAAAGTTGAGAGCAGTTTTTATTGACCGGGGTGAATCGTTCGGCCAAAAACGATTTACAGAATTAAAAAAATGGGCAAAGGAAAACGACATGCAGGCAATCATCACAAAAGTAGTTGATGAAAAGCCTCAAGACATTCCAGAGGGGACTTATTATATTCAGGCAGGGGAAATCCAAAAGGAGAAATAAATCATGCCAGCAAAATATTTCGTGTGCCCTGATGATGAAAAGATAGAAATCGCCAAATGCTTAGAAAAGCGAGGTTGCCGATTGCAGGACCGATGCGCTACCCTGCCCACCTTGCGACTCATGGGGTTTGATCGGGAATGGCGTGGAGTATCCCCTTCATCTGCCGGGAATGGCCCCAGGCTGTTATATCTTAAGGCCACAACCGACTATGCAATAAACCCAAACAATCGAGTGTGGGCCGTATTTGGAACTTCTACGCACGATAAACTGTCTATCCATGATTTTAATGTTTTGGCAGAAGAAAAGCTGGCCGACAGTCAAATGTCGGGAATTGCGGATTTATTAGAGGAAGATGAATATATCGATGGATCATACATTTTATCCGATTACAAAACGTGGGGATCTTTCAAAGTCGCTAAGGCTATGGGGATTACGTCTGAAAAGGTCGATGAGCCTATCTTAGATGCTGATGGGAATCTGGTTCTTCTAAGATCAGGGAAGAATCAAGGCCAGCCCAAAACAAAACAAGTGACCGTTATATCCCAAAATCTTAGTAAGATTGATATGGTAAATGAAGAATTACAGTTGAATCGGTATAGGATTTTCTTCGAGGGCAAAGGTTTTCCAATTAGCAAAATGCAGATTCAAATTGTATCTCGGGATGGTGGGACATACATAGCCAAGGGCAGGGGGATAGATAAAAACCTGTATGTAATTCCGGTCAAAAGGTTGCCAGATAGTGCAGTGTTAGATTTTTATGATATTTTAAAGGCAGAAACGGATCAGGCGTTCAAGGATGGGACAGCCCAGAAATGTAATGCCGGGGAATCGTGGAAAGGCCGAAGGTGTACTGATCAATATTGTGAAGTATTTGAGGCGTGTCAGAAACTTTAATAAAGGGGGATAATCATGGCTTATTGGAATGGAGAAAAAATTATATATAGGCCACCAAAACAATGCCAGGAATATCCTGGATGGGACGAGGTTGACTGTGGTTGTTGCGCAGGGATTGAATGGGGAGGCGACTATCCTCGTGAATGTAGAAAATGTAATGACGGCGTATATTATAAACATAGAAAATCAGGAGTATGCGCTGAATATCCTGGGGGAAGATTTATTTAATATTAAAGGGGGGATAATTATGGAAACACGGGCATTGGAAGTTGTATCACAAAACGGCGTTAAAATTGAAGAGGGTGCTATGAGTGTAGATGCTCTATTACATCAAGTGGCACTTATCCAAAGTGCAATGAGTAAAGCCATGAAGGAAGGTGAACATTTCGGGGTAATTCCTGGAACAAATAAGCCATCTCTTTTAAAATCAGGGGCCGAAAAACTAAGTATGCTTTTCCGTATTGCTCCTAAATATCGGATTGAGAGGGTAATGTCACCGAACGGGCACAGGGAATATGAGGTTGAATGTGATCTTTATTCGATAAATACGGGGGTTTTTCTCGGTTCTGGAACAGGCAACTGTAATACCCTTGAGGCCAAATACCGTTATCGGTCAGAAAATACCGGAAAACCTGTCCCTCAAGAATACTGGGACTCAAGAGACTCGGATATATTAGGTGGAAGACAATTTAAAGCCAAAAAGAAAGATAAAAGATGGCTGATATTTGAACAAGTTGAGTATGATAATCCGGCTGATTATTATAATACAGTCAAAAAAATGGCAAAAAAGAGAGCTTTTGTGGATGCCGTACTGACTGTTACCGCCGCCTCAGATATTTTTACTCAGGATGTTGAGGACTTGCCTCCTGAAATATTGGGAAAGGAGTCAGAGAAAGTTATCGTAGAGGAGCCGAAAACAAAAGAACCGGAACCGGAATCAAAAAAGTCAGACAAGAAAACAACCAATTTTGAGTTCCTGAAAACGGTAAGAGACCTCAAAAAGCAACTGGATAACGATCCACAATATTATGGGACGCTCGGAACTCTCGGTTTTGAACACGCCAATGAGATCACGGACAGGAAAACTCAAGTGAAATTCTTTGAGCAATTACAGGAATTGGTTAAGATTAAGGAAGATAGCACGGCTTTCTAAAGGGGGGGGGGTAAAATGAGACTATTAATCGCAATATTAATTATTCTTTGTTCTGGGGTAGTGAATTTTTATTTAGACGTTTGTAAAGGCATTAAGTCCCCTGTATTTTATTGGGTTGTTGGTGTCGTAACAGGTAGTGCTGCTGCAATGATCATTTGACTGGGGCGATGAAGTCCATCCCGACAGGGTTGGCCCCTGGCCGCAGGGTTAGCGGCACGCCCCTTAGCCCATCTCAGCATCCTGGTTCTTATCATGCCAAAAAGATGGGCCGCCAGCATACTTTACAAAATTATAATAAGTCTTTGCCCTTTTTCTACGGAGCCTTTTCAACCAGCCCCATTTGGTATAGGCATCAATAATTCTTATCATGTTATTTAAAAAAACTCTATCAGATAATTCCTTATCTTCTATTGTCAAGCCAAAGGCATACATCCAGTCATGTCTTTTACAAGCCTCTTTAATGCTCAAAAACCATACTGTATCAGGGACAAAGTAATCCCCAAAACCTCCAGGGCCACAGCCTCCGGTGACACTTTCAATCAACTCCTGCGATGCCTCATGATAACAACATGGCTGATCTCCGTACTCTAAGGGAGCGAATAGTTTAACTTTTTCCAAAGGTCTTTCCACAAGTTATAAAATCTTGCTACAGCCCAGTAGGGAAGTCCATTCCTTGCTTTATTGTGTGTCATAAACGCATCATCACAATCCCAACACTCATGAAACCAACTTTCATTGGAATATATCCAATTCCAAGTAACCCAAATAGAGCCACAATGAGGGCACTTTTTTATCATATTATTAAACTCCCAGGATTCCACTCTAAAATCTGAGTGTGAATATGGGGGATTACATCTGGGTACTTCTTTGAAATATCCTGAGCAATCCCGATTACCTGCCCTTGTTCAACATGCTTGCCTATCAATTCAGGAAATGGTTCAAGGTAAAACATTTTGACTTTTCCAGACTTTCCGACTATCAGAAGCCCACTAAAATCTTTATTTAGATATGGCCGAGCTATCCTTGGAATGATCCCTCCGATAACGGCAGCAACCTCCTGTCCTGGCTTACAGACCCGATCTTCGCCAGGATGGGCATATCGAATAGTCTTACTATTAATTATCTTTTTCCGGGAGGCCCCATAGTGTCCATCTCCCCCTGCGTCATTCCGTATTTCCAGCCCCGTAGGGTTAGCCATCAGGCCCAGGTTAGGACTTTCTGCTATATTAAGGCCATCGACAGCATCTTCCATTTGGCCACATCTATTGGCTATTTTACCAATTACAGCCTGACTTTCGAGAAAATGCTTGTCAAGCGTAACAAGAAGTTGCCTGACTATTTGGACAAAATTTCGGAACTCGTGTTTAACGTCTTCCATTTACCTACCCGAAAACCACATTTTAATAATCAATGGAACTGAGATCAACGCCCCACCTATAAGGCCGAAAAAGCCAGCCTTAACATTAAGGCCATCAACATCTGATTTTATACCATCAACCCGCCGATTATTTTCCTTAAATAAACCAAAAATAGCGTCAAACTTTCTATTATGTTCTTCAAGTGTAGCCTTGACAAAACCTTGAAATTCCGCTTGGTCAACTTTCCATTCGGTATTATTATCTGACATGGTTTAATCCTTGCTAAGTAGTTGATGTCCTAAGTCCAATTTTATTTGAGTATTAGCTCAACTGTTAGTGCCGCCCTTTTAACTTTCCCCCGCAATACTTCCTTGGCCGCAATCTCAGCCAGGATATTATCCCTTTGCTCTACTAAAGCGTCTAATTCCTTATCAATCACCTCAAGCCTATACATTTCAGGTTGTGGAAGGGTGAAATTAGGTAACATCTCTTTAATCTCAAAGGCTGTTTCCTTGCTAACAGCTACAGTTCTACGCACTTTAACTTTGTTAATATCACTTTCTTTTCCATCTGGGGTTACTGCTTCAAATATTTCCATTGCTTTATCTCCTTTTTATTTATCCTCTATCTTGCCAGCATTTAATATAGTCGATCGTTATTGTTCTTTGTATAGCCCCACCGGCTAAATTCTGAACGTGGATATATGGCGCCACCGCAGTCGCCGCTTGTACGGTGCTTAAAATATTTCCTGCCGCTACTTCTGTATTATTAATCCAGACCCTCGGCTGCTCGGTATCCGTTAAATCAATTTTGACTATTATATATGTGTCATTGACAATCGCCACACCCATGTCGTCATAATCTCCGCCTGCCGCCGCATCATTTGCGAGAGACACAATTTGTGTCGCCCCAAAGCCATGTCCATTGTCGGAGTCTATTCCAACACAGAACATATCATTTGCAGGGGTTGCCTTATCCGCAAAAGCGGCTGCTGAAAAACCAACGAAACAAGCGGCAGTCGCTTTATCATCGATCTTAAACCTGGCTTCCATTATAGGGTTTTGATCGGTATTGAAGTTAGTTACACCTAAGATGGTAACAGAATCATTGTCCACCGCAGCGCATTTCGCATCGAGCGTTCCACCGGAGCCAGCGGTATATGTTACATTGGCAGCTGCGTAGTTTGTACCAGCAGTTACCCAGAAGTCAGCTACAAGTCCCGCCTCAAACTGAACTGCCGCAACCTCATCGTCGAAGTCCTCTATCCAGGTATATAAACTATCAACCCTTGGGCCATTAAGCTTTATTTCATCTATTTTAGATGAATTTTCCGTAATTCTTATTCCTTCGACCCCACCAGCTATAAGGGAAAGTGCATCGGCTGCAGCATGTCCAATGCCAGTGTCTTCATCACTTGTAAAAGTCAAAGCGGGTGTGGTTGAAGTTGACGCATTCTTAGATAGGCTCGCCCCATAATTAAGTGCAGCATACAAAAATTGGCTATCTATTTTCCAACGAGATATGCCTGTTATGCTTATGTCTAAAACATTATCAGAACTCTCGAAAAAACCTGTGTTCCCATCCCCAAAAGCAAGTGTAGGCGTTGCAGCATCATTTGATTGAGGGAAAATCACTGATCCTGCTACCGAGTCATACTTAATCCCTGTATCAGACAGCCACTTCCATGTAGTTCCATCACAGTGAAAAATGCCCATCTGGCCGGGGCCAATAGTTCCTAAAGTGGTCGGGGCATCGCTTTTAATGACAAGGTCTTCGCCTGCCGTTCCACCAGTGTTGTAAAGCCAAAACAATAAATCTGTCGAGATGGCTTCAGCAGGTAAGGTAACATCCCTATCAGCACCATTTGGATCGAGCTTCTGGACTACCATGTCGGTAACAACCAATGTTTTATTGGCTGATAAAGTCTCTACGTTTTGATCGAGCTTTAGAATATTAGTAATCCCAGGGAGTATATTCCCTATTAAACCACCCATAATAAATACCTCCAAAAATCAGTAATTTGCTATTATTGTGTATGGCCTTTTAAAGACAATACAGTGACAACATTTGCCCCGCCAGCATCAACAACTAAATTAACCGCCGTGCCAGGAGTAAAACTAAAGGGGTTATTTTCGCAGATTGTGCCCACTCTTGAACCTCTCCCATTTCCGAGGCCAATCACGTCACGCCATATAACGGTAGTCCCATCTTGTAGTTCAATATCGATGTCCGCTGCTGCATCTGCGCCCTTAATTACAACCATATAACCTTCAACATAATGCCGTCTATCAGTCACCGCCGCTTTTGTAATTGTTTTAGCGGTGTTTGCACTACTTACTCCTGTTACTGTCCATTTTGCCATTTTAAATACCTCCCTTTCTAAATATATGTTATTCCCATGCCCGTTGTACTTTTAAGGCATAGGGGATTGCCACTTTAGGTGGTTTCCTGCTCTTTGTTCTTGTCTGTAAAGACTTCTTTAGGTTTTCCCATACAACAATAGGCTTGTTATCTTCCCGAGCCTTTTTATTATATTTCATTACTTCTTGAAATATGTCCTTAATCTCTTTTTTGTTCTTATCTCTAATCGCACTCATTAGCCTTGTTGCAAAACGGCCTTGCTGTTCTTTTGCCTCATCTGTTGCCTCCCTGAAAACTTTATACCCTTGCCATGCCTTGCTTTTAGACACTGGTTGAAAACCCAACAATTTACCAGCTGCCTCTGCCCCGCTTATTTTCTTGGCCGTTGTACTCCCGCCTAAAATACCACTGATCGGCCTGCCCGATCTTGTGAACTGCCCTTTTGCGTAAAGCCTGCGTGCCGCCATAATGTTTCTTGCAAGCATTGGGGTAACAGGTGATTCTTCTATAGCTCTTGTGTAATCCTTTAGTTTGAGGTCTGATATCATGTTTTTTGTATCTTCGTATAAGGCGTAAGGCACCCCAATAATATCTTTCATATTACGAGGAATTTCAATAGATATACTTCCATGTAAATCAACACCTAAACCTCCCGGGCCACCGTATATGACAATATCTTTTAGCCAATTCGGATCAATCTGATTACGAATGGTTGTCGCCGGGTCATCGTCGAACAGGTTTTTCCATAACTCATAAAAAGGCAACGATAACAACCCCCCTGCGCTCATAATCCCAACCATCGATTTTAATGCCGCTTTTTGCCCCGGACCGCCCTGTCTTACAAGCCAATTTATTAGACCTGCATATTGATGCGTGAAAGTCCTGAACGTATAGGCTGGCCGTATAATTTTACCCAAAACAGTTCCCCGCATAACCTCCGGTAAATTCTCTTTGCCATACAGGAAATGTGCGTCAATGGTGGCTTCCTTTGCATAGGAATACGCTTTTTCATAAGTATAGTCTTTGCCAAGTTTCTTTTCAGCAATCCTGAACCCAGCTAAAAATGTTGAGGCCCTATTATATTGTTCCGCAAGTTGCATAGGAAGACCTGCAACAAACATGACATCTCCTATAGTCTTGTGCCTGAATCCTATCTCTCCCTTTACTTCTCGTAAATATTGAGCAGTTGTAAGGCCACTGCTCAAACCCTCTTTCAATGCCTTTCTCTCATCACCTTTTAATCTATCAAGCCCCTTGCCCTTTGCTTTTATATCGGTTATTGCACCCCGGACATCCAGCATAGCTTTTGTAAGGTATAAACTTGATCCTTTAACTGTTTCTGCCTTGCCGGTTTTTGGGTCATGCCACACAGATAGTCGGGGCCATGCCGCAACAATATTTTGAGTAAGATTAACGACCCCACTTTTTGGTATCGCACCCAAATATTTAAAGAAGAAAAATGCCCTGAGATTATCAACTGCTCTATCAAGCCTGTCTACATTTGTAAGCATGTCCTTTACATAGTTTTTATTATAGTCATGCTCTATAGGTCGGTAGCGTGCCCGTTCTTCGTTTAAAATAGTCGAATAGTTATAAGCGCTGCCCATCTTTGAAACCATGCCATTTGCACCAGTCACATAATTATAATAAATACCTTTAATATCCTGGGTTTCATATCCTGGGACATCCTTCCGTTTAATCATTCTTTGCCCAAAACCCCGGAGCTTAAACACCTCTGCAATAGCTTTTGGTAAAACCTTCTTGATCTCCTTTGCAACGGCTTTATCATCAACACGATCAGCAGCCGAATCAATAATCTGGCTTATCGCCGATATGTCTACATTGAAAAATACAGAATCCGGCAGGCTGGTAACTTTTCCTATTTTGACATTTTTTTCGGTCACATTTTCATGGCCGTTATCATGTGCCCATTGAACTAATCGCTTACGAATGTCTCCATGTAATGACCGGCCCATAAAGGAGTTGAAGTGTTCATTATAAAGGGTTTTATTAAATAGGTCGTCTTTCTTTTTATAGGACATAAGGGTTTCGATATTCTTCCCTGACTTCTCTACTCCTACCCACTTCCGTTCGCCCACCATTTCCGGCTTATGGGTATTGAGTTTACCCTGCCTACGAAGGGCCATAAGGAGGGCACTCTGAGTTTTGAAGGGTCTGCCAGCCTTTGTAAGGATGAGTTTTTCAACTTCCGGGTCGATTATAGCGGCATAAGTATTTCCATCCCTTTGGTGTGGAAAATAGTTATGTATCTGGCCTATTAATTGTCTATATTTCTCTATGTCGTCCTCATCAACATTAAACCTTTTCATAGCCTTATCAAGTTTAACGAAAATGGTATCATACGATTTACGGACATCTGCGAAGGCATTTGCCACTTTGGGGGTGATTCCCTGTGTAATCAACCAATCGGCCATCTTTGTATAATGGTCGGAATTCAACTCGATAGGGCTACCTTTTTCGATTTTCTTAAATTTATCAGGAATGCCTGAATTTTTAGGGAAAGGCTTTCCCTCAACGGCCCATATAAGCTGACGCATTTCATTTAACTCTTTACCCTTTAAAGACAAGAAGTTCCTGGCGATATCAAAGTCCTTTTTATTTTCAGTTGCCCTTTCTTCCGCTGCACCGACCCCTACATTAACTAATTTACCCGTGCGTTTGTATTTTTTGCCAAGGAAATACGGAGTCCCAATGATTCGTTCGTAGGCTTTCATGGCTTTAGGGTCGCTGATACCAGCTTTTTTTAGGGCACCTTTAAGGGATATTTCACCTTTTAATATTGGCTCGATTGCTTTTGAAGATTCAAGGAGCATATCCGCTACCTTGCTATCTTTTATGGCACTATCCGGGAGAATAGTTCCACCTGGAGATTTTGCTTTTTTATGTAGTTCATTTTCTATCGTATTAGATGATGACGGTGGACTGGCATCAATATCCCGAAGCATTCTAGCTGCCCATTGTTCAGGAGTTTCAACGGATAACGCCGCCCCTCTTAATCTCTTTTTTATCACACTCTCCGGCTGAACCTTGTACTGCTGTGTCCACATCTTCCCGAACACATCTTCCGGCCTGTAATAGCCTTTTTTCTTTAGGGCATTACCAATTAAAGTAAAGTATCTTTTAAGCTTTGCGTATATCCGATAAAGCCAGTTGGGGCGCCCAGTCATTTGTTCCTGTTTTGTCTTGGCCGAGGCCCACTTGCCGAAATCTTTGACGAACGCTTCTTCATTGCCATGATATTTCAAAGCGGCGCTATAATCTTTTTCATCTAATAACCATTTAAATGCCACATGCCCTGTTTCATGGAAAGCCGCCTCTTTGACTTCTCCACGACCGAAGGCTGTTGACACTTCTATGACAGCCCCTATACTTGGAAGATCAACATTTGCCGCCCCCATGATCTGATCAAAAGGAAGCATTTGCAATCCACGCTCTTGTATAATTCTCTTAACACTCGCATGATCTATTTTTATAAGGGGTTTTGCTTCAACCGATATCTTGTCCCACAAACTCCGGGGCATGAGCTGCTTAACGGCATTAACGGCTATCTCCGTAGCATCCGATATACTGGTTATTTCTTTGGGCGTAAGTGGAACTTGACCGAAAGCGAACATCGGCTGGCCTTCGTACAAGACCGACTCTTTCATTTCCGGGGTTATGGTGATGGAGGGGAATTTAATGAAATCCGTTACCACTTCGCCCTCTTCATCAAATTCGCCCTCTTCATCAAAAGATTTTGGCACAAAGTATGAATCAGGGATATCAGTTGTTGATACTTGTGCCCCCCACTGCTTCCCGTACTTCTTCAGGAACCCAGGCAATAGCTCATCATAAAACGCTTTCATCCCCTCCCACCTGGGCATGTGAACATCCTTAGAGGCTGTTTGCATCTTGTTCCATATCTTATCCGTCAACACATTAACTTTACCCTGCTCCCTGTGAAGTGCGGATATTATCCGTTTTAAATCATCTTTCGTCTTTACTGTTTGAGCATTGATTTCTTTTAATATACCCTCTCTTCTTGCCACTTCCTCTATATTGCCGCCCTCAAATTGTCCGCCTGATTGTTCAGTTCCTTCAACCAACCAAGTTCCATCAGATTGTCTTTCCCAAGCATACCTGTCTGAACCCCATCGAGCAAATTGTTGCTTTGCGTTAGTCCACGCAACCTTGTCAAAACCGTTCTCAGCGGCATACCGCAACATACGCTTTAGGGCATATTCGTGCCATGTGTCGAGGAAGGGGGCGGGGGGAACGCCTTTTGGTGCATGTAGATTTTGCTCAAACGTTCCACCTATTTCTTTTGCCCTTGCCTTTGCCTCTTCCTCGGTATCAAAATAACCATCTGGCATGTTATGTTTGTCAATCGCCACCCATCTATAGCGTACTCCAAACCCTTTCTCCTTCGCCTCCTGCAACCAATCACTCTGAACCTCCTCTAAGAACAGAACTTTATTACCCTCACTGTCGGTGCGGGTATTGTGCCGGACATGAAGTATGACATTAGGCTCGTCCCAGTGGGCGGCACGGTAAGCCCGTGACCCAGGTTGACTCAGTTGCGACTTTTCTGCTGATTCTCGTGTCGGCCAATTTCCAAGGTGGGAACCCAACGGATTATATACTGCAAAGTTGCCTTCTTTTGTTTCCTCTATTCTCCAGCCTTCAGGAAGAGTAGTTCCCGGCAACGTAAACACCATTTCCTGATAATCAGTCCCGCCAGGCTCTTGGTAAGCAGCGTACTTAACCCCCTCAGTTGCAGGAAATGCTTCTTGGCTTGTCAGGTGGTTATATTCCTCTTGCTCAGAACGGGTAAGTCCCTCACTCCTTAATTTATTATCTAATTCATCAAGGCGTTTGGCATCGTCGGGAGTAAACCCCTTCACCACCTCTTGAATCTCAATCTGATGACCTTTTAAAAACTCAATAAACGCCGCCCGATCGATAACTCCGTCTTTCTGGTTCTCTTTTATCCAGCCCTCAACATCCATCCATTTCAATTCAGCAGGCTTAACCTGATTCTTTTTCAACCATGGAATAATTGACTGCGCTTTTTTAGGTAACTCACTTGGTTTTTGTTCAATCGTTTTGATAAGCTGTGAGTACATGGGCTCTACCGGAGTCCGTACCTGTAAACTAATATTGGGGTCTGTTTCCGACCATGTGCCTATATTATAGGTTGACTTTATTTGGGTAGGATTGAAGACAACATAAGACCAATCCCCACCTTTTTTTTCAAGCGCTTCTTTTTCCTTATATATTTTACTCTTTTCTTCGCTTGTCTTGGCAGCTGATATCCTGTGCATAATTGCCGCCATTCCTTTTATTTCACCCGTGTTCCAATATTTAATACTATCAAATCCATGTTTTCCGAGTAACCCGTGGACCTCTCCTTTGAAATCATCTATAACTTCTTGTAATTCATCTGATTCTGAAAAACCTTCCTCATCTTCACTTTCTCTATATTTTTCTTCTATGTCCCAAAGCTGGTGCTCATATTTTTTAAATACTTCAATTTCTTTTTCAGAGAACTTTCCTGTTTCTTCAAGAGCGAACGGAAAATTATCAATATTAAATAATCCAGGATCAGATTTTAAAACAAGGGGGTTTTTGAAGTTAGAATAAACAGGGATGATAGATTGGCTATCTAAAACTATTTTTTCCCCTGCAATAAATTCCAACCTATCGCTTGCCTGATCTGCCGTGCCTAAATGTATTCCAATGTCATGTTTACCGGGCTTAAAAGCTTTAAACACAGTTGCCGTTCCATGATAAAATACACGGGGTTCACCCCCTACTTTGCCACTTACAGTAGCAACCGATTTTTCAAACCATTTCTTAAAATTCGCTGTCTTTTCATATTCGGACAAAGCCTTTTTGTCAGCAACCATAAGGTCAGTTACAGCCCCCCCCGGCCACTTCTTTACACTCTCTTTCGCAACTATATAGTTCCGACTATGATACCGCACCGACACCTTGCCCTTGTCTTTACCCTTGGTGAACTCGTGATATTCCGTGAAAGGCACGGTTTTATTGATCTTCTGGATGCGTACCATGCCAGGAGTTGGCTCGGCTATCTTTTCAGGGGCTTTTTCTTTCGGCTCAAATAATTCCCTATCCTCATATTTTTTAGGTTCAAGAATAGTTGCCTGCTTCCCAGCAGTAGCTACTTTTATTTCACCTTCAGGAACTTTGGCTCTTGGCTTAACCCCTTTGGGGGGCCTCTTTATTTCACCCTTCATTCTTCCAATGGCTATTTTCTCTTTAGGGGTAGGTTCAGAGGGGGTCAAGACAAATTTGGGTTCTTCAACAGTCTCAATCTGAAAAAGATTGCCTAACTCTTTGTTGATTTCTTCTTCTGAAGGCTTTTTATCTTTGAATTCAGCATTAACCTCAGCGAAATCAATTTTGTATTGCTCATTGTTTTCAAAGTCTTTGCCATATCGTTCCTCCAATTCTGCTTTTAAACGAAGTTCTTCTCCCTTTAATTGTTCTTCAGTGACGCCACCAAAATCAAACCCCTGGGCAAGGTCAATATATTTATCCCCAATATTTGCTTCAATGGCACTCATCAAATCTTGATCTGTTGACCCTGGGGCTAACCAGCCAGCTTCTATCGCATCTGTTACCCTTTCATCCAAACTTCTTGATTTTCTATTCCAAAATCCAGGCGGGAATTTTTTAGCGGGTACTTTACGGCCATACCTATTGTAATCCCACCTTATATCACCAAGCTCTCCCGCCCAGGCAGTATCACCAGGATTAACGCCCCCAGAGGCAGCTATCCACGCCCTTATTGTTTTTGCACTTGATGCCCGGGACACCTTTTTACGCACCTTCTTTTTCGCCGCTTTTACTTGTTCCGGAGTTGGCTTTAAGCCTTTTAGGCTATCACTCCATAGAATCTTACCGCTTTCCACAGTCAGACCCGTCCTCTCAATATCCTCGGCCTTCACATTAAACTCGTCTAACATCATACCGTGAATAGGCGAACCAGCCCGTGAGGACTCGTATATCGTGCCGTCCTTAGCCTGTATGACAAGATTGTCTTTTACGCCTTCTATGGTATCAGATGCAAGGACACGCTTGGGTATTTTTTTCTCTACCCCTACCCACTCCTTGTCTCCTATCATTTTCGTGGGTTTAGCCATAGGAAGGAAGAATTTGGTTATTTTCCCATGTATAGCCTTTGCTTTAGATAGTCCTTCTTTAACGTACGCTTCCTTGCCTTTTCTTGTTAATCCAGAAACAGGGCTTTCCATAGTCGCAAACCAATCAGCCTGCGGGGCGTCTCGTGCTAATAATAATTTACTTATATCTTTAGCAACCTTTAAGACTGTTTCATCGACGTTGCTCAAAGCCTCACCTGTATACTTGCGCATCATGTATGCACCAATGGGCTCTTTTGTAAGAGAATAATGCTCTCTTAGTATAGAATCAACCGAAGCGTACAGTGTGTCTACGGGAACATCCACCCCAAGCTCATCAGTTATGATTTTTTTTGCCCCTTCATATCCCTTAACAGCGGCAGCAGTCTCAAACTTATTGGCTTCATCATAGAGCTTGCTTAGTTCAGGGTTTTTATTTTGTTCCTCCCACGTAAGGCCAGCCTTCTCTAATTCATCGTGTTTGGCTTCTATTATAACTTGGAGTTCATCTGATTTTTTAGCTAAGCCTGCAAAGGTGTCAGAGGTAAGGACACGCTTGGGGGCTTCTGCTGTGGCATCAACAATGCCTAAACGTTTTTTATAATTACCTATAAGTCTGTCTGTCTCTGTATATATTTCAGTGTTTTTATCAACCCCGGCCTGCTCTAATATTTGTTTTGCTTCAAGCAATCGGGCGAGACTATTCTTGGGTTTTAATCCATACGACCTTTTATGTAACCTCGTTGCCTTTTCAATAGCGGCCCTCTCTCCTTCCACTGTTGCACCCCGTGGGGCCTCTTTTACCCCTTCAACAACCCCTTTGGTGATCTTTTCCTCCCCCACGGGGGCTTCCTTTGGCTCTTTAGCCGCTTCCTTAGCCTTCAACTCAGGGTACTCCGCAAGGACTCCTTTCGGGATAACCTTGTCTTCAGCCTGGGCTTGTTTGACGGCGTCAAAAAAAGACCCTTCGTCTATTACCACCTTTGCAGGAAAAGATTTAGCCCCTAATTTATATAGCGACTCTGCCCTTGTGGCCCCCTCAAGAATATATGGACCTTCCTTATCAACAACAACAATTAATGGGTTAATTTCTTTAGATTTTGCAATTTCATCGGCTAACTCGGCAATGCTTTTTGTTCCAGCAGTAGAATAATGCTTACCTGTCAAACTTCCTTCAAATTCTGATAATGGAATTTCATATATTCCTTTAAGTACCGTTGGTGTATCTACAGTTGCTTCTATAGAAGACATATTGGGTATTTTACTCCGTACCTTACGACCGTCTACCACACCTCCAGCTATATGATATTTGGTTTTAAGGTTCTCTTTCGTCATCTCCCACGGCTCTTTCGCCCCAGGTTCGACTTTCTCTGCTTCCTCAACCAACCGGCCCTCTTTCCCAGCAAAACGCCCCCTAAGCCGTTCTAAGCCCGTTGGCCGCTCAGGAATAGGCATCTCAGTAACTACCTTCGAGGGCCTAACCGCAGAAGGCGGGACTCCAGGGGCGGGAGGAGTCTCTTCGAGAAGAGCACCCCCGGAGCGTGGGGGAATTGGTGAAGGAGGTTTAGCTTTTGACGGAGCAGGCATCCCTTCTGAAAGTTCGTCACCTGGCCTGGCTGTGGTGGGTTCTATTTTGTCTGTAAGCTCAATTATCTGGCCTTGAATATCATCCCACGCTTCTTTTATTTCTAATTCTGTAACGCCAGCCTCTTTTGCCTTTTCAGATATATTATTCAATTTTGCGATTGTACCACCAGCTATGCCACCTGCACCGAAACCACCAATTATACTTTCAATAATTCCTTCCGCAAGGCTCTTTGAATCATCATATCCAAGTTTTGCGATAAGGTTCTGCCAAATTGTTTGAGTGGCCTCTTGCACCGATTCTTCGCCAGCACCCTTGATAGCACCTGTAGCGACCCCACCCCTAAACTTAAACATTCTACTTATTGGCAAATATTCCAACATGGCTGTTCCTGCTGTGGACAGAACGCCGTAATAACTTGACTCAGTTATCCCCTTGCCAGCTTCCCTTGCCTCTTCATATTGTGGCGCACCTTCCATTAGGCCAAGCATGGCTGCACCTATCCACGGCTGTCCAGTGACAATACTTGCAACAACAGCCCCGCCCATTGACGGAATGGCCTGTGCCACTATTCCAACAGCCCTTTTCAATGAAGGATTCTCTATAAATGACCCCTTATAGATAGTCGGGTCTGGCTTTGCGATGCCTTCTGTTTGAGCCTCCTTCCAGTAATTAGACGCATCTTTTCCTAATTTAACAAGCCACGGATCTCTTGTAACTTCTCCTGTCCACCTTGCAAATGAACCTATTCCACCAGCAAGACTTTCAACTCCTGATAACAATCCTTTTCCTATGGTCTTTGTATAGCCGGGGGTAGCATCAGGTACTTCAATGGGAACTGCTTTTTGTGGCACCCGTGATAAAACACTATCGGGGGGTCTTTTAGGGACAAGACTCAATCTTTCTTGGCGAGGTTGTCTAACACGCCTTTGGACAAAATTAGATTTTATTCGACTTTGTTCCTCAATCGGTAAAATATTGAATTCATCATCTTTCATATTCCGATCAAAATAGTTTAAATAAACCTTTTCTTTCTCGGCATAATCGAGATTCTGAAATTCGGGATCTTCATCCCATTGTTGTAATACTGATAACATTATCTGTAATTTCTCCAGTCATCGTCTTTTGTCTTATAAATCGGATGTCTTTTCAGACCCGGCTTTTTATCTGTTGGCTTGCCAATCGCAAAATTAAATGTGCTTTTAACCCACAGTTTTTGTTCTGGTGTTACATCACCGGCTGACGGATCGCTCGTTAAAATTCTTGCCGCAATTGTTTCCTTGATATCTTTATCCGACCCATAATCTTTAAATATTTCTTTTTGCTTATCGGTTAATTGAAAGTCTGGGGTAAGTCCATTTTTTCTTATAAAAATCCGTGCTTTTTCATTTGTAATTACGGATTCTTTTTGAGAGGGTGAAAGATTTGAATATGGATTTAGTATTACAGCATTATCTTCTGTTGCCATACCAGTAACATTTGGGTTTTTCCGAAAATAATCAAGCTCTTTTGGGTGAGGTTCTCTTATTGGGATACTATCAAAATCTTTATCACCTTGTTCACCAGTGGGGGGTCTCTTCCCGCCCAAGAAAGTTGTCCTTATATGGTTCTGGTAGTCTTTAATCAACCTAACGGCCTCTTTAATATCACCTGATTCTTTAATTGCCTTTGCTCTTTCAGGATCAAGTGTTTCCATTATTATAAAACTTGCTTCATCCATACCACCAGTAGTCTTAATTTTTACTATTTCTTTTCCAGCATCTTTTATCGCCTTCAATGCCTCTGTTCTTGTTAGTTCAGGCGTATTAAATGCTTTTCGTGCAGCTTTTAACTCAAGTCCTTTTTTGTCAAAGGCAATCGGATCATACAGTAAAAAACCCTGTTCTTTTAATTTTGTTTCAGCATCGCTTACATCTTCAACACCCCTCAATGTTTTTGGGATGCCTTCTTTAGTCCAATATTTTAAATCTGTGGTCTTTGGCTTGTCTTCCTTGGGGCCTGGTTTCGATATCTGTCCCGTCTTTTCCCATCCGATTGTTGGGTTCCACCGCTCTCTTTCATAAACATTACTCTCTTTATTAAAGAACTCTCTTGTTTTAGGTGGTTCAGGCGGCTTAGAATAAGCCTTCTCCATTTTAAGCATCTTGGCGGTAAAGTCCTGGGAAACAGTGGCAGGGATATTTCTCTTTAACATGATACTCATTATTTCATTTGGAGGAACATTTTCCCCGGTCGTTTTCTTTAATTCCAGAATATCATTTAAAGCCAGCGAAAAATTACGCTGAAGGTCTTTTTTCTTTTTTTCCTCTACCACAAGTCCATTAATTACGCCGGGACCTGTTCCTCTCCATGGTTGCATTAATTGAGGGGATTGTGTAGACCTGCCCCCCTTTAATAGATTTGATAATATATTTTGAGTGGTTTGTTGTTGTGCCCTGGGATTAATAGGCTGTAAATTCGCTAAAGCATTCATGATTATGTACCCCAATTTTCAAAAATGTCTCCAACTAACTTGGATAGTGAATCTCCAATTTGTGTGTATTCCCCGGAAGAGCCTGGGTCATAAGTAGAAGTTGTTTGTTTATAAGGTGATACGCCGATAGTGGCCAAATAATTGTTAAGTTCATTCTGTAACGCTTCACGAGTTCCCCATCCTTCCGGGTAGGCGGTTGTTAGTTGCATTTCTGTCTGGGCTGGCGTGACAAGCCCTTGCGCTTTAGTGCCTATTGTGCTTGTTAATTGTTGAAGGATGTTTGGTAAAGAAGCAAGCGCAGCGGCATTTCCTTTAGGTAAAAATGAACCCATCTTCTGTCCGCCAAAACCAAAATTTATGCCTGTCATTAATTTATCAAGATAACTCTGCCCGGGGCCGTAATTGCCTCCCCCCATGGTTTTATTGATAAGACTTCCTAAAAGGTTTTGATTCTCGGAACCGGCACCATAAGTTGATTCTGTTGCCTGGACTAATTCGTCGCCAGCCCTTGAAATATCTTCTTCAGATAATCGGTAGGTTTCTTTCATAGGCTCCTCGCCGAATGCACCTATTTGAGCCTCTAAACTTTTTACTTTATACTCGGCGGAAGAATAAGCGCTCTGTAAAGAAACAAGCTGTCTTCGCAGACCATCAACAACGGATGTATTTCCTTGAGCCTCTGCGATCTGAATTCTTTCACTTAAATTTTGAAGAGCCGACAGGGCACCTGCTTTACTCACTTTGGCGGTTGCTAACTGGCTTTCCAGGTTAGCTCGCTCCGTCATTCCTTCTTTAGTGGTTCCATAATAATTCTGGAAAAAGTTCTGCATCATCGCAGGAATATGCGGATCTGTAGGGGCTACGGTAGATTGCTGCTCATCATCGTCGCCACCTAAAAGAGAAGCCCCTAATGAAATAACCCCGGGGATTATTGCACTTAATAAACCCATTTTTTCTACCTCCTTAAATATTTGTAAGCAAGTTCACTAAAAGCTGATACGGGGCAAGACGATTTTCTTGATAGCTTTGTTGTGTACCACTTCCTGTCGATTGTGTTGTATCATATCGCCCCAAATTTGCCAATTGTCCTAATATTCCTGGCATAGCGGCTTTCATTCCGGCCCCTGTCATAGCTGCATTATAGGCCATAGGCGTATACCTTGACATTACTTCACCTGTTACATCGGATATGGCCTCCCCTGCCACTGAAGAGTTAAGCATGTTCCTTGACACAAGATTATTCAGTGTGCTGGTAAGCTCTCCCGGCAAGTCTTTCAATGCTAACTGCCTGTACTGATTTAAAGCATTTTGAGTGTAATCGTCTATATTCCCCGGCATATTATTAATCTGTGATATAAGCTGTGGGAGTATCGCACTTAATAGTTGGTTTCGCTGATCTTCCGGCAACCCGCCATAAGAAGTGCTTTGCCGTGTATCACTACTTGAGCTTCTTGTAAAAGGGAAGATGTCTGATGGTATATTGAAAAACCCCTGATCAGTTGTGTTCGTTACGCCAGTCCCGGTTCCTGTTCCTGTCCCTGTATCGACTCCTGTCCCAATAGTCCCGGTGGGATTTAACCAAGTTTGGCTTTGGCCTGTAGGCGTTGTTAGCCATAATTGGCCTTCTTCTGTATTTAGCCAATCTTGACCTGGCTGTGTTCTTAACCAGTTTTGACCTGCCGTTGACTCTAAGGCACCAAAATATGTTTCAACTCCCCCCGTCAGGCCATTATCTGTCCCTGGAGCCGTTCCTGTCCCCGTTCCAGTACCTACCCCTGGATCAGTAGTCGCTCCCGGGATTACAGGCAGCCCTGTTATAGGATCAAAATTAGGGTTTGTAACATTAGAATCTATACCTAACCCAGGATTATCTATTATTGCTGACTGATACCATGGCTGGTTAGCCCAAATATTGGTACCAACATTCTGTCCCGTTGGGTCTTGATAATTATAGCCAGGATAATTAAAATTAAGCCCCGATGCCCATGTTGCCATTTTTTATTACCTCCTTTTAATAACTTAATATCACATCTGCTCTGCCAACACCTATTATAGTCGCTGATTCAAGGGCATTAATAATATCAATATTTTTCTGGTCAGACAGGTCAAAAGAATCCCTCAATCGAAGTTCAAAAAGGAAACGCTTTATTTTTGCATTAGTGTGTGTTACAAGAATTTCTCTTTCGTCTTCCGTGAAGCGTTCCCAGAAATCAATGTTTGATATAACAGGATTTGGCTGCTCTATTATGGGTTCCGGTTCTGAGTATGTGTCAGTGTCAGGGTCATAAGTCCATCCTGCTGCCGGTTTTGGCGTAACTTCTGAAATGTCTTTTATAACCAGCCCGGCGCTTATAAGCTCGTCAACTTTGTCCGGCTCGCACTCGATGATATTTACTATATCATTTGTTATATGTGCATATTGCATTTTTATACCTCCTTATTCAATCCATCGAACTTCAGCATATCCGCTTCCGCTATCGCCTCCGGCATTTGCACCATCTCCGCCGCCTGCACCGCCGCCGCCTGAGTTAGCCGCAGCAGCATCACCAGCAGCCCCGGCATTGCCATCAGCGCCATCGCCATAACTTCCGCCGCCTGCACCGCCATGTGTCCCTCCGCTATAACCACCTTGGCCGTAACCGATACAATGCCCATAAGATGCTGAATGGCCCACTGCACCTGCGCCGCCGATTCCATTAATTCCAGGCTCGCCGGCTGTGGCACCTCCGTCCCCCCAGTCTGTGCCTGCTGTAACATAGGCAATAGCTCCACCATTCCCACCATTACCATTAGCACCATTAGCCAAAAGCCCTTTTTTTCCACCAAGGGCAGTAAGAGTGCAGCCCCCAGTTATTGTAGAGTTTGAACCATCGGCACCATCGGTATCAGCGGCCCCACCCGTGGCGGCGGCTGCTATTGTGATAGTTAAATCGGTAGTCACTCGCATTAATCGTTCTATTACCTGTGCTCCACCACCACCTCCGCCAGCAAAGGCTGTGCCAGTATCCCCGCCACCGCCACTACCACCGGCGGCAACAAGTAAAATCCAGGCCCAATCAACGCCCGCCGGACGTGTCCATGTGCCGGACGATGTAAATACTTCTGATTTTGCAACTCCACCAAAACTACCCATTTTTAATTCTCCTTATTCATCGTATAAAATAGCACCTACAAGACTAAGCCCCCACTCACTGCCTGTCCAATAACCGGAAATTATATTTCCAACCACGTTTGTGCGTATATATCCCCCGGCAGCACTTTGATTGGCCCTATATCTAAATTTTTCAGTACCATCGGCAGTAAATCGTAAATATTGTGCCACGGTTACAATTCCCATAAATCTGTGTCCGCTCGATCCCGCGGGAAGCGTTAAATTTACCGCTCCACTTGCGCCTGTATTCGTAAAAATTGTAGCACCTAATAGCTCGGCAGCCGTTAAAGTTGCATCAGCGGTTTTAGCACTTAACGGCCCTGACTCAATGGTTAATGTTTCGTCGCCAGCATCGTTATTCTCGGTAAACTTCATACCTGATCCTGCTACCAGCTTCCCATTCACATACCCAATGGTCGTATCATTAGACGATATCAGAACACCACTGCCCGCCGCTAATGCCGCTATGTCAGCAAACAACTCTAAAAGATCATCATCAAGAAATTTTGTCCTGAGAATAGTATAAAGTGTATCGCTATTACTATATGACCCCATTGCCATGATTTATATCTCCTTTTTTATCCTTGCAATCCCCTATATTTCATTATCAACCCGTCAAAATACAATGGCTCCCCGATAAGGGTGGTTGCTTTTACTTCTACCTGAAAACTTCGACAGTTGACATTAATATCTTTCCATAACAAAACCGCTTGCCTGCTTAACGGGAACTTGGCGTCAATCAAATCAACAGATTGAACATCATTTAATGTTAGGTCATCCTGGGCTGCTAAATTATGCGTCCATGTATGAACTTCCTGTGATTCAAATCCATCCTTAAATAGCGTTACATTGAGTTCGGCGCCCATCCTGGCAGATGCAACTACCTGGTATTTCTCAAGGTCAATAGTTACAAAAGGTGTTTCTATATAGGCAGTCGCAAATATCGGTTCAATTTGGTACTCGCTTAAATCCTTGTAATCAGTCGAGTCAAATTTATAAATAAACCCGTCACTGCTACCAATAAAAAACTCGCCGGCGAAAGACCCAAAACAGGTAGGGCTCAGGATTGATCGAATTTCTACGCTTGTCACATCCGGGTCGCCCGTATCGTCCCTGATGTAAACAGTGTTATATCCTAAAGTATCGTTATCTCCGTAATCCCAACCGTGGTCGTCTAAACTCCCCGCCGTCCCCTCGGTAATATTTTCACTGTCTAAAGTAATGAAGTCGGGTTGTGTCGATATGCTCGGATCACCGCCTGCCGCCAACTCAACGTAATATTCGCTTGTACCGCTTCCCGAGGCTGTCCATTTATATGTTGAAGATGACAGAATATTCTTGTAAAACTCGTACTCCGACCACGGATACCTTGATCCCATGCCAGTAGGGTCTACCGTGGGTGTTTTTGTATGACCGATTAAAACCCTGTGATACGAGGGCATACAAAGCAAATAATGTCCATCAAAAGGGTTGTACTCAGCGATTGCAGTCGAAGAGGCCCAATGGTCTGTTATCCTATCCGCTACCGGGTCGCTTACGGAAAACGTCCTTAAATCCCCATATTCCTGAACACCGGATAAGGTGTCGACACCTATCTCCGAAGCTCCCCAAAGGTCATTCCCGACACTTCTTAGTGTCTTATGGGTTGACCATACCCTCTGAAATAAGTGAGGCAATGAATAATTTGTAGGGGTTGCTCCGCTCAATTTACATAAATAGGGTTGGTCTTCTGTGCCATAAACAAATAAATCGTTATACAATGACTGTAAGGCCCCTATCTCATAATTATTATTGTTCTCATCAACCGCACCTACATACCCGCCACCATCATCGGTTGACCAGTCTAAGTGAGTTAAATTACAATACCAACTATATCCCGGATTATCAGAGTCGCCAGCCACAAAAAGCCTGTTGTTGTGGTTACATCCAAAACTTGCTTTAGGGGGCATCCCTGGGCGTAATGACATAATCGGGTTTTGTGTGGTAACATTTACCCATGCCGCCCCTGTCCACTTATAACAAACACCCGCGCTCGCTACATCAGAGCAATGAACCAGCACATGATTAACTCCGTCTCCTCCCGTATGCTCGATGCTCATATAATAAGCTACGTTTCGTGACATCTCGGTCGTAATATCGGAAGATGTAAAAGTAATGCTGTATTCGGTCGCTACCCCCGTTAAATCAGTCGCATCGGCTAAAAGTTCCTTTGCGGCTAAAATAGAGTTGTCTGACACCAGCCTTAAACGTGCTGTGATTGCCGTTGCGCTTGCCGTCCCCGCTTCACTGAGTTTTACTGTAAATGTAGTGGGTGGGATTGTGTACCCGGTCGTCCATGACTGTGATGTAAATTTATAAGCAATTCTGGTATTTGTGCCATCCCCTAATTTAACCGTGCTGTCCTCATCTCCCGATATATTGTCAAATTGATACCCGCTTGTTCCCGTGCCATCATCATAAGCAATCTTGAGGTTTGCCGCACCCACGCCGTCGAGATATTTAATATAGCTTCCATCGAGAATAACCGCCACGCCATTGTAAGCTAAAATAACCGCATCCCCCTCTAAGGTGCCTATCGATGTCGGGTCAAGGCTGCCGTCCAGGTAGTATAATTTAAAATTGGAATCAACAAGAAGATCCCGATTTGTACCGCCGATAGGAACACGCTCGAAAAGTTTTACCGTTGCATTCGATGTGGTTGCAGAATTGGAATATTTAATGATAGGTGCCCGGCTTTCAAGTTTTCCGCCCTTTAGAAACTTATAATTAATGCACTTTGCAAGCTCGGTTTTTTGAATTTGAAATGCTGGAACATCAGTTCGTAGCCCGTGGGGAAACCCAGCTAAAGGAATAACACCACCCGGTCGTTTCCGTTTAGGCGCTCTTGCATGTATAGGCCAGGATAATGTCATCGATTAAAAATCCAATTTATATTTCTTTTTTACAAAATTACGTTTAAGGTCTTTAGACATGGCCGCAGCCATAAAAAAGTCATACAACGCCCCGTCACCTGCCACGTCGTACTCATTCCGGTTTTTTGCAATCAATGCCACCGCCTGCCTGACAGGTTCATTAAACTCGTTATTATAAGGCATTGAATCGCTTGATACCAAGGCACTATTCTTTTTATCAAAATGAATTATAAGGGCATAATCGTCATTAGAGGTGTGCTCAAAAATGATGTTTGTTCCTTCATGTGCCCAATAATAAGGCTGTGCCTTTGAGATAATTCCAGCTTTGATTTCTACCCCGGAAGCGTCCGGGTCGCCCGTATCGTCCCTAACATAAATAGTGCTGTAGCCAAGGGTGTCATTGTCCCCGTAGTCCCATTCATGATCAGATAGGCTCCCAGCCGTACCCTCAGTTAGAGCAACGCCATCCATAGTAACTTGATTTGGTTTTGAGATGTCGGGGTCTGCCCCTGCAAGTGTTCTAAGGTAATACTCGTTTGTTCCCGAACCGCTCGCCGTCCAACTGTACGTTGCCGTATCGGTTGCTGTTATCCATGTTGTAAGATATTTCCTTTTGACATGTATGTAATCCGGGGTCTTTTCGTCGATCTCATCATTGTCTATCCACACAGACCTGATAGATACGCAGTTGGTGGGTTGCGTAACTGTGTTGGTATTCTCTGTAAGGGTTTTGCTTGTATCGGTTCCGCTTATCCAACTACTGTGTAAAGATATAAGTGTGGCATCTAACTGGACTATCGCCCGGTTTAAATAATCTAACAGTTCAGCATCGGGGTACTGAAGAATATTTGAATCTCTTAAATCGTACCTTGCCGATGTTATAACATTAGCTACTGTTGCCATTTTAAAGCACCTTTTCACCCGGAAGGATCACGGGGAATGAGTCCGGGACACTCACTTTCAGGTGGTTTACACCCTACCCCGTGAAAGACTTATATCTCAGCACTCGCATATAAAGATCGAGTACACCGCTTGAAATATTCACATCCTCAGTGTCTGTCGTTGCCTTAATATCAATCGTATCATTAGCTGTGAATGTCTTTTGTACAGGCGCAAGCGGGGCTTTATTTACGAACACACTAATGTCAATGTCTTGAAGTATATCCAGTATCCCGCCGGTATTATTAGCCAACTGAACCGCAACATAATTTGGACTGATAACATACCCGGACAACCCCATGTCGGCCATATCTATATTGCCGGACACCATTACCTGGTCTCCAAGAGAGGCACCGTCTATCTCAATCTCGATAGTTACTTCCGACTTATCTTCAATTACCGGAGGATTCCATGTGGTAGTTCCTGAAACTATCTTCCGAGCTACTCCCACGGCATCAATCGCAAGGCCATTGCCCCAAAAATTAGTGATCCCACCATACCCAATATCTATGGTTGCATTAGTTGGAGCAGCCGTAATCACATCGGCCCAAACATCGAGAACTATATCATTTGGATTGACATAGAATACTTGATGCACATCTCCATCGCCCGCATCTAAAGACTGCGTGCCAAAATATACCCTTCGCCTGATAAGTTTCTCCGCATTCTCTATTACATGCTGCCTAACCCCACCAAGAAAATCATTATATATCATTTTTTTCTTGCTCCTGTTTTTTCTGTTGCTCGATTATAGTTCTCACTTTGCCCATACAGTCCTTACATGCCTGATCTTTTATATCTTTAATGGTCTTATCTTTTACCTTACACATAAACGACCGGCACGTCGTAGGTCTGGTATCATATATATCGCATAACCCGTCTTTTAGGTGAACGCAGGGGTCATACAACCGAAACATCGTAACACCGGCCTCGTTTATATAAAACTGATTGCCTCGATTCATAAAATAGTCGATAACCTCAACATTCAGCATGGTTACTGGAAATTCCACATACTCACAACACTCCGCACACTTTATGCACGTTTTTTGTTGGTCGGTTAAATTATCCATTGTAGTTATCCCCCTCTCCACAAAACAGAGGGTTAATGGACTCAAACCCTAAAACCGTCCCCATCTTGCTAAAGTCAACCCGCTTTGTCATGTTGAATCCCCTGAGAGCAGCATGGATGGCATCTACTACCGCTGGTTCAATGTCATGTTTAACCATAGCTTTTGCCCTGATGATATCTGCTTTTATTGTGTTAATATCTCCTTCATGGTAGGTCATAGTCCCTGGATATAATGGATCATCTCCTATATATTCCGATACAGTTGGGTCTTGATTTTTCCATGCCCATTCCATCCAGTGTGTATGAACCTGAGCAAGACAGTTATCGTTCTGCCCGGACGCATTCGGAGAGGTCATGTCTATTAACACCTCAAGTTGGGTGTCTATCCTGTGGTCATCATCTGTCATAATCCAACCTACAGAAGGCCCTTTCGACATTTCATACTCTGTGCAAGCTCGCTTTAAAATCACATTAACCTCTTTACCGATATGCTCATCAACGGCCTTTCTTACCGCCTCGTAACATTCACGACCTTCATCGAGACTGTTATTGTAGAAATATCCGCCATAAAGCCTGGGCGTATAATAACGGATTTCAATACCACACTTAGAGGACCTATCGAGGGACTTTTGGATATCAAGTAATGCAAACAACTCTTTTAACGTCCGTGGACCTACAACTACCTTCCAACATTCCATACAACGTGGCGGAATAAAACCGAACGTATCAAACTTTAAATGATGATCCAGGGTACATTTTTTTGTCCCAAGATGTTTAACATGGTGCCAGGGAGTGTCAACCCCTATGGCATGGGCAAATCTTTTATAAATGCCCTCATAAGAAAGATGATAGCCTAAGCGTTGAAGTGGATCATGGATAACTGATATTAAGTCTTCCCCAACGCATTTGTGATAGTACGTTCCTTTTTTTATATTCCGGCTGTTATATACTTTATTTTCAACCGGCAACATTGTATTACTCATAATAAGTACCTCCCGCAGGTACAAGTTAAAAGATTAATTATTCCGGTACTTTCCATCCGGTAGCTGCTACCTCAAGAACCCCTGAAAAGACTCCATCGAGCGATGATGCCGCTGTACCCGAAGGGCCTTTCCCGCCGATTACTTGAAAAGTGATATACCCACCATAAGGAAAGTGCATGCCGACCCCTGTGTCGTTTCCACCATCCGCCCATCCTTGAGCAGCACCGGCCACGCCTGCCACTACACGCCTGACAGACCCTTTAGGGGTTGTTTCGGGATCAGTCGGAAGGGCCAAAACCGAACTGGTGTGTATTTTCGATTTTGCCAGGGTTGCCAGCCCAAAGCCATCCGCATCCGTTGAAGCCGAAGACAATGACGCATCCTTATAGGCTATATACCCGATGCCGGCAGTCCCGGATGAGATGGACTTGCTGTTGCAGTTATGGGTTACACCTGCCGTTCCTCTTGGCCCGATAAGGTATACCCCCTCCACAACAGCCCGTGCCGGAACCTTTAGGATTCTCAACACATTCATGACTTTATTGGTTAAAGTCGGAGCGGTTACATTCGCAAAATTAATCCTGTTTCGGGCTACAAAGCCCCCCTGCCGAGGGGTAACTTCAGCAGCCGCACCGGGATTAGTGGCAACAGCCGTTAAATCATACGTAACTGTGCTTGACGCAACAAAAGCTACTTGTGCCATTTTGTTTCTCCTTTTTTGGGGTTACGATCCCCTGTTAAAATTAATAAATAAAAAGGGCAAGGTTTACGATTACTTGCCCTTGTCGTGGCTAATTATGCACTACCGCATAAGACGAAATATTCATGGTCCCAAAATACTTACTATTGTAATACACGTTCTTTAAGCCGAAGATCATACCCGCGGATATACCTTTTTCGTTGCCGTAATCGTCACGCTCTTCGTTCCAGGTTAAAAGGTTGTCTTTCCCGTAGGTCCGCTGGTCGATCTTGTCGTAGGCATTACCAAGAGCAAACACGCCAGCCTGTGACCCAAGCAGCAAGTTACGCCTGACATTGGCAACAGGGCTGTAAATCCTGCTGGCCTCAAAGAAGATCATTTTATTGTAAACACCTAAAGACCCTGTAAAAATCGGGTTTTTAAGGCCCCTTGTATTGGCATACATCTGAATATCAGACCACTTAATATAAGTGGACGCCGAGACATTCAGCCTTAAATCCGTAACAGAGTAAGGGTGTATAACGCCTACAAAGTAGTCTTCACCCTCTATCATTGCCGGGCGCATAGGCGGGGTAATGGTCGTTGCCTTTTCCTTCGCATAATCAAAATCCGCAAGGGCAATTTGATCATTACTGCCAAGGCTGGCCTCATCGGTAGCGATAACGCCGGAATGTGCCACATCACCTGTTACGATATAGTGATCTGTGTCCGCCGCTACAGCCGCCTGTCCATGGCTCATGGTTGTATCGCCACCAAGATTACGAAATAGATACTCGTCTAACTTACCTGCGAACCAATCGGAAAGGTTATCCTTGCCGTCTGTACGCAAAGCATGAAGAGTTCTCTGTTGCGACATTCTTTTAAAGGAATGTGCATTCCGTAACTGGTCTATCACTAACGAGTCCTGGTGGTAAACCAAGGCTTCTTCATTATCTTTCATTCGATTCAGCGTTGTTATCGTAAAACTATTTAAGTTTTACTTCTTATGTTTTCACATAAGCTCCGACTATATCTTCACTTTCGTGTCCGGCACTCGTGTAGCGATTATTGGTAATGTGTCCTCACGCTATAGTCTGTGAACCTTCCCACCTACTTAAATATTCACAACATTTTCGATAGGCTTGGCTGCTGATTATCCAATCCATAAATTTTTTTAAACGTTCACACTCATTGTTTCCAATCACGTTGTAGTATTTATGGCTCTCAGGATTTTCCAGCAATTCACCGGATTTTTTAAACACCATACTATGATCAATATCATGATTAAGGCATCTAATTAATTTCCTTCATAATATGGAGGGAGACTATGTTGAAAAATTATCTCCAGTTACCCCAGCCCCGGTCATCTGCATTAATAGATCATACTTAATGGTGTCACCGGCACTTTTTTCAAGGTCTGTCAACCACTGGATGATAGCCTTTTTCGACTTGCCCAAAAATTTCCTAAAGTACGTTTTTTTCAATATCTCCCGCATCGTCAACTTAGACCAAATATTGACATTTTGGGAACTTGAGGTTCCAAATTCTGTTAAAGCCATAATATATACCTCCGATTATGTTTATTGTTAAATTATCTGTTTAAATCAACCCATTTCTTCTTGAAGTAAGGCCCGCTCGATTTTTGCTACATCGGCATCCGACATACCTATGAAGTCTTCAACATTAATACTGGCAATATCATCAAGCCCTAAACCCGTTTTACCTGACTGGTTTTGAACACCAACCGGGCTTTTTGCTTTTTTGGCTAATGCCCTTAGCGTAGGACTAATGCCTTTGCCGCCCTTTTTAAGTTCGCCTGTGTCTCCTATCGAAACAAAGGCATTAAGAGCAGTTTTAAATTTCCTGGGAGACGTGAACGCCTCTATAACATCGTCTACCCTGATATTAGGGTATTTTCCGCTAAACTCCTTGCCAACAGAAGATGAATCGATCATTTCTATCGCCTCGTCAAGAGATGTAGGCGGCGATAAACTATTATCAGCAATATACTTATCAAATGTCTTACTTAAATCACTATAAGCCGCTGAAAGTTTTTTTGATGCAGGTTCGAAGGCTTCATCAGAAGCAATAATGTTTCCAAGTTTCCTCTGATAATTTATCTGCGTATCAGTTAAACTCGCCTTTTGGCCCAGGGCATCAACTTTATCTACCAGTGGTTTTTGAATACGCCCCAAGTCCTTTGGGTCAATATATGGGTTTCCGTCCTCATTAAACTGAACGGGGATACCCCCATTGGGAAACTCTGGTTCAGGCTCAGGCTCCTCAGAAGATGCCTTACCTTCCTTCGCCATTGTGATCATTTCCCCTAATTGATGTAATCTGCCATCACTGGTTTGCCTTCTACCTCTCTCTTTAATTAAATCCGATTTAAGCCCCGCATTTGCTTTTTCAAGCTCTGCCAGCCTTTCCTCGATAGACGGTTCTTTACTGGGTTTCTCGGCAGACAGGGCCGGGTCTTCTTCCGTGTCTTTATCATTACCAGTGGTTCCGTCATCCTCTGCTAATTCTTCATCAGCAGGTTCCTCAACATCACCAAGATCGTCGAGGATGGTGTCTCCGTTACTTTCGTCTATGATTGCATCTGTTTTCATTTTTTATACTCCTTTCTCTCACCTGTTACATCCGGTGGCGATGATATGCGCCTTTACAAGAAAGGCGAAAAAAAAGGCCCTGCCAGGGGCGTAAAACTACCGCCTCTCACAGGGCCTTTAAATCCCTTATAATTAACTAAGGTTTATTGGTACCCAAAAACCTATTCTATTAAATTACAAACTTCTTATACATTTTCCCATGTTTTCGTGTTTTTTGCTCTTTAAGCTCTTTCTTTAGGCTGTCGGGTGTCCCAAATGTCCGCTCCCACCCGGCCATGTATTCATCGGTCGCCCTCCGCATCGATTTTGCAAGATACATGGTTTTTAGTTTTGACTCTTTAGCCATAATTATAAACTCTTCCTGTATTTATTGGTTATGTGAATATCTGCTATGGCCCCCTCTGATAAATTCACCTCAAACACGACCTTCCCTGTAAACTTATCGCCCATAAAACTTTCAACAAGCTCGGATATAATTTTAAGTAGTCGTTGGAGCTTCATATATTCTCTTTATATTTTTTCCACAGCCCTTGTGCCTTGTGCCAGGCATGACCATAACTTTTAACATTTTCTTTATTCATTATGTATTTGATGGCTCTCTGGATGTAATCTTTTTTAGTTTCTCCTTTAAACGGTTCAGGCATTATATATCCTACCTACAAAGTATACAAAATGACATTATCTTGCCTTATGTTTTTCACAGGCCTGCCGCCAACATTTTTTTACCACCTTGCGAAGAACCCAAAATCTTTTCTACTAAGTTAAGTATCATTTTTCTATCTTCTCTGTCAAGCTCTTCTAATTTTAATGCAAAATTACGCACATCATCTTTCTCTTCCTGTTCGATTTTTGCCATGTCCGCCTGAGTCTCACTCTTAATTTTACTGGCCTGTAATTGAAGTTTACCCTTCTCGATCCCCAGTTTACTTTGTATTTCCTGCATCTTCATTTGCATCTGAGTCTGGGCGTTTTTAGCCGCTTGCTGCTCACCCTTTGTAATAAACTCAATCCACTCGGTTTTCTCATTTTCGGACAAATCAAGTTTTTTAACAATTGTTTTGGGATCAACCGGAAATTTCTTAGATACCATATCCATAAATATGGCAAGTTCCGTCATTCGCTTTGTCATATTACTTGCAGATTCAACCACATTCACATTATATTTCAGGTCTTTTAAGTTGCGAATAGGCGCAATAAAACCTTTCTTTTTATCAACTATCAAGTTTCCCCGGAAAACATACCTGTCGTTTTCTCCTAATATTCTTTTAAATTGTGCTTCCGGCATATACTTCATGATAATTGAAATCAACCTTTGATAAAGCGCCCTTTTCATTTGTTTATTCGATTTAAAAAGGCGCCGAATAATAGTAAGTCCTTGTTGTTGCCTTAATTTAACAACAATGCCAGGCTCTTGTCTTTGTCCCTGCAGACCAAGCATATCAGGATTGACACCGCTAATTTGCTTCATAGCCGCCCGGCTCATTTCTTCCACCTGCATGGGCGCATTAGGAAATACAGGGAGATCTTTTTCTTTAAACCCCCCACCTGCTATCATACCTTTGTTAACCCATGTAGTCTCTCCGGGCTCTTTAATGGTTGCATCCCATTGATCTTGATCAACAGGGGCACCAAGCTCAGCAAAATATCCACCTTGCCCTTGCTGTAATAGCAGGTTTAGGGTTTGTGACCACCTTTTATTACACTCCTTTTGTGGGTCAATTAAAGGCATTGTAACACCAAAATGTCTTAAAACCTTCCCGGATTTATCTTTATACCCAAATGCGGGAACAATACTAAACCCGTCAAACGGTATTGGACTGTCGTCATCGTACATTATTACATCACCCGTAAATTGTAGCCACTTAACTTTTTTATCGATTAATTCTATATAATCAAAACCCGGGATCTTTTCTTTAAGCACTTTTAAATTTTCTTCTTCAAACTCTTCTATTTGTCCCGTCATGGGATTGGGAGCATAGTATCTTGTATAATTTTCCCAATACTCTTTATGAATAACCTTAATTTGGTCTTTCCCTCGATTATAATAGTCCATGTCCATTGGGATATCATAATCACTCGTATCTGTATCAATAGCGTCCCCTCCAAACATAAAATCCGACTCCTCATACATTTGACGTTGTGTTTCCATTAAATCATCAATCTTGTCAGCAAACTTTGGGTACGTTACCTTATAATCCTGCCGTGTAAGCCACTTCTCCCAAAAAATATAACTGTGGTCACTTAAATCATCCTTTCTCCCGGCAGGATCAAGGCGGATTTCATGGGGAGGAGGACTAACCACTGTAATAATAATATCTCTATACTTCTTAGGATCTGGCATAACATCGATCGCAACATACCCACGGCCACACGTAATCATATTGTCAAAGGCGTCATCTTCCTGGTCACTTATATTGTTAATGTCCCTAATTTTATCGGAAACATCATTAATAATGTCAGATAAAAACCCGTCATTTATCTCGGTTGGTTCAGTTTTAACATCAATACTATTTTGCTCATTAACGCCCGTTATTAAGTCAAGTGTAGGTTTAATAAAATTAAAAACAAGTGCGGGTCTCGGAGGGGTTTCTTGTGCCAGGGCACGTTTTTCCGCTGCCGTCCAATGATGTCCGGCGGCAAACGCAAACTGTAGGGCCATGTCTTGCTGGTTTTTACTGTCAGCAGAGATAGCCTCTTGATATTGTTTCTTAACCTCTTTTAATTTCTCTTCATTGGTTTTTTTTGCCATTAGACATCTTCCTGTTAATAATTATATATATTTTCTAAAATACTTCCCGTTTTCCTTCAGACTACTCCATATTGTTAGAATCACAGCAAGACTTATCATTAGCCCGGCCCAAACAAAAAAGGAAATAATGAAATACCTTTCTAAAGTAAAATCGAAGACATTTATCTTAAATATTATCATAAACCACATAACAAAACAAGCCCCGCCTAACCCGCCTAATAAGCAGATGAGTTTTTTTGCCCTTTCCAAGACCCACTTGATCCTAAACCCTTCCGGATTAAGTTTTACCTGTCCGCCGACGAGGGCGGCTATCTCCTCGGCTTTGCGGTCAATTCCGCCATAAATGGAGCTACCGCCTTGTGTCCAGTGGCGCTCCATATCCCCAATGGTCACAGGTTGCGATCTCCTGCAATCTTCACGAAACTCTACATTATCATAAACTGAACATTTATGACAAATATGATATTTCCCACCCATAGCTTGTTTGATTTCATCTTCTATCATTTCATACTTCCTTTTCTATCTCTTCCTTCTTCTTATTCCAATGTGCCCCTCTCTTGTGAGCATTTAAAGCCCTGGCATCTTTAAAAGGGGCAGCACCACAAATGTCACACTTGAAAGTGGCAACAACCTCGGGCTCAGGCACAGTCTCTTCTTCTACACTAAGCGACCCCACACTTTCGACCATAGAGGGGTTAATCAAAGCCCCACTTTCACCACGCTTAAACCTTATATCCGTCCCGCTTACCAATTTATTCGCGATGTCATCACTTACAATATACTCTCTCCCGGACGTCATTACAACTTTTTTCATAGCTTTTCCTTTCTTTGAATTATCTTGTCTCCCAAGTAAGATGCTTCCGCTTATACGCCGATGCCGGTAAGACATGCCCGGTAGCTTCCTTAAATACCGACACCCTCGACAATGCCATCATACCATAGTTAAGGGCGTGCCTGTAATGGTCATCACCCAACTTTCTATACACGTACTTTCTACCACCTAATTCATCCTCTACCAGAATTTTTGCAATATTGCAAGCTTCTTTTACAAAAACATCAATCTCTTCATTTCTCCTGGGAAGTATAAACCGCCCATTCGCAGTAACCATTTCATGCGTTGCGTCACAAATCTCCGTTCGATTCGTCTTAACCATCCCTGTAACAGGGTCCCAATCCGTGACGCCCCGAAGCGTATAAATATAATCACATAAGTGCACCTCATAAGGCTCTGCCTTTTGAAACTCACGGGCTTTGTGAATCTCCGGTTCCCGATCAACAACAGCACTCCGCACATTAAACCGCTTTGCTATATCGTGTATGTCATCCCATTCCGACACCCTGGCCGCATACACAAAACGAGCAGTCTTTTCGTTCGGCTTGTCTAATATCACAACATAAATCGTATTCCCAATATCTACGCCCATTGCTGTCGGCCCCGGATGTGACATCCTTTCAGGCTCACGGCTTAAACAATTCCAGAAATCGTGGGCAGTCAGTTGATTCTCAGCCTTAATATGTGCTATCCCTAACTTGGAATTATATACCTCTGTAATATTGCCATCCGGTGGATCTTTATACGCATCAAGTATCGTTTTAGGCTCAACATAAGCACTGTTAAGCTGTGATATCCACCAACCAACCATGTCCCTATTCGGATACTGAACTTCCCACCTTCCATCTTTCGGGTATATCTCATTTCGGCATTTACGACACACCCTTAAAACCGTATGTCCCATATCCTCAAGACAGTTAGGAAACTCTAATTCAAGACAAGTTTCTACCCCACACTTTTTACACTTAATCTGCCATATCCGTTGATCCGATCCTTGATACAGCTTATCAATGCCAAAACCTGGAATCGACGGTGTAGACAGGTAACTTTCCTCTTGAACTTCACTATGTGCCATACGTTCCAACGCCAGCGTCACCATCTTAGGATTCATCTCGTCTAATTCGTCAAAATCAATCCGGTCAACAGGAACAGATTTTAGTTGTGAACTTGTTTGTTTAACCCCTTCAATCTTTTGACTGGCCCGGGCACCACGTAAATATAAAAATGCCTTGCCAATCCGCTTAACATTAACCGCATCAGTATCTTTGATATGCTGCTTTATAAATTTATTATCACTAATCATGGGCTGGAAACGCCCTTTGGAAAAATCGGTTACATCATCTCTGGTAGGAAATAAATACAAACATCCTTGCGGATACTGATTATATATCATCCCGTGGATAGTTCTGATAACGTCAATGGTTGTAAACGTCATCTGTGCCCCTTTCATGGCACATTGTCGCTGGGCTTGACACTCCATAATATCCTTTACATACTCATGCCCTTCTTCCTTGTACGGACCCGACGGTAATTGTAAACCCGAATATGTCGCCCACAAATAGGGCGATCCAGGAAACAATACCGAGGGATCCCCAGAGCTGGCAATATCTTCTATTAATTTCAATGCTGCTTGTGAGGGCATCTTTATATTTCCTTACAACCCGCTTATCAGCTTGTCGTTATTTACCAAATATTAAAAGGGTGTTTAATTTGATCCATCCGCCTTAACTCATACCGAATATCGTTTCGGATATCGTCTCGAAGCTGCTCCCTGTTAAACCATTCTTGTAATCGCCGGGCACTCTCTCTGCTTTCTTGCTCCTGTCGTAATTTTCTTTCTGCCCGCCCACAAGGGCAGAAACACGCCAGAGGTGCTGCTAAAGGGTTATAATACGGCTGAAGATTAAGTTGTAGAAGGCCCCTGGAAGAAAAGTCGGACCCATAAGCAACCCCGGGCATTATACAAAATACCATACTAATAAATATAATTAAGACTTTCACTGTGTCCCCCCTTCACTAAGCAGATTTGTTTTCCCTTTTAACAACAGCTTTGCCGCCTCCTGTAATACCATTCTTTCGTCCGGCGTGATAGTGTTATCCTCTAAATTAAGTTCAATCGAATCTTTAAACATCCCCAAGTGTCGAGCAAGACTGTCTAGGGCGCCCTTTTTATCAATAAGTTTTAGTTTCTTAAGTATCTCCCCCTGTGTCCCACCCGATTGAATCTCAACCCCACCGATCGCTCTCCTGGCGTCTTCCGGGATATCCTTTATGTCCTTTAATGTCCCATCGTCGTTTAAATAATCCAGTGGATCAAGGAGTGCTATTCGGCTCAGCTCTAATAAGACTCTCTCCTTCGTAATACGATTCTTTTCCAATAATTCCAATGACTCCCGCTGGGGATGATTTCGCTCAAATTCTCGTATCTCACTATTCGCTTTTTGTGCCTCTTTTACAGCCTTAGCAAATTCTTTGTCGTTACGCCGGATTTTCGTCATAGTATCACAAGTTATTGCCAGCTTTGCATACGCTTCAGTCATCGTCCCACCAGCTTGTAGAATATCTAAAAATTGCTTTTTATGATCCTCTATGACCCGCTCTTTAATTACCTGGATAGGACTCTTTAGCGGTGGCGGCATTGGTTTTCTCATACGCTTATCCTAAAACCTCCTGTCGTAAGTTCTTTATTGCCTACTAAAACTCGAATCAGCTCTTTCTGCTCCATTTCCGTCTAACGTGGAATTAAGCGGTGGCAGTTTTTTCGCCATCCGCCTTAAATGACTGGTTATCTGGTAATTTTGCCCCACAAAAAGGACAAAACAACATTCCAGTGACTACAAAACACCCTCCACCGCAGCAACCATTGACATTCCAACTACCATCTTCATCTTGCTCAAATTGACCTTGTGGGTTAGGCGTTGGGTATAAAAAACCCCCACCAACAGGGGCTTTGTATTCTTTCACTTCTTTTGCAAATTTATCACAACAGAACATTTTTTTCCTTTCCAGATAACGGCGCAAATCAGCGGTGAGTTTACGAATCCGCTGAATTTGCTTGGTTAGACCTGTCACGTGGTTCAAATTTTACTTCATTCCAGTCTATCAAAAAGCGTTCTTCGGTTGGCCAATCGTATCTTGATCCTTGGAGTCTATTTATAATATTTAATGTGGAAACCTGTCCGCACTTGCATTTGATTTTTGATTCTATTGCACTTCCCGGCAATGGGATATCAACCGAAAGTAAACCATCTATGGCCAATAAAATGTTTTTGCATTTATGACATATAATTATTTCCATTATTTTTCTCCAAGAGTCTAACGCCTGAGTTAAGCAGCGGCGTTGTTTGCCGTCCGCTTGAACGACTTGTTATGTGTTTTTCTGCACATATTTCTCAATATCTATTTTTTTAAACCTTAATTCTAAAATTTTGTCCTCAAACCAAAGGAATTCAGTTTCTATATTAATTGGTTTTTTAACATCAGCACCCCAATATACCGAATCATCTACATCATAGGCAGGTAAGCCGTCTAATATGTGTTGTTTTAGCTGATCTTCGCTTATCTCAAAAGTTTTTATAAGATCAAACCCAGTTAGCCAGTTAGGCAATGAAAAATTATAATCGGTTTTTATCTGTCCAATAGGTTGAGAAGTTTCGTGCGCTAATTGTTTTGTTTTTGTGTATGCGCTGACACCAAAAATAAAAGCCCCGCCAATTAATGACCATTTAGTCGCATCAATTATCCATTCAAAGCTCATAAGAAATCTCCACCTAGTTATGCCCTTATTGATTTAGAAAAATTGTCCCAATCATATTTATCAGATTTATCAATCCATAAAATCTCACCTGCGTAACCGATCCCATATCCTGAATTATCGCTTGTAATTTTAGCCTCATCTAAAAACGGTGATCCGCAACACCCACATCCAGATATTTTAATACCAGTTTCCTGTGTTAGCTTTTCAAGGCCCACCAAAAATGCTTTTTCTTTTTCGCTTAATTCTGACATTTTGTTCCTTTCTTGCTATCAGTAGTATCAAACCAACGTCCTCCCAAATATCCGGTCTATCCATTGTGCTAACGGACAGTGCTCCTTTTTACACGCCTTACCCGTAATGCAATATTTCACATCCTCCTGGCTCGCACGAAACTGAAAACCGCAGTCCTTAGACACATCTTTAAAAGTTTTATGGCTCATACTTCCCCTTACCCCTTAAAAAACTAAAATTATATATATACATATCCCCACCATCCGGTCATGGTTGCACGCCATTGAGGGTTCGAGTCCCTCACCCACCGCCTTTATAAAGCCGCTATATGTTAATGGTAAACTAAAAGGTTCCCCACCTTTTTGATCCGGGTTCGATCCCCGGTAGCGGCTCCACCTAAAATAGGTCACTTACTAAATTTTATTTTCTTACTCATTGGAATTTTAAATTAAGGTGGAATAATAAGATTTCATTAAGCTGTTGGGTATAACCTTATTCGTTTCCCCCTCTTTAAATGTGTTTTTCCAAGGGCCTTCATTGTGAGACATATTGACTAAGGCATGAGCCGAAAAACCAATAAACTTTCCGTAAAATTGTTTTAAATAATCTAATTGTGCGGGTGTAAAAGGCTTTTCTTCGTTGCCATTGTCAATATATGATATGGAGTTATATCCATATTTTTTAAAATAATGATAGACGATTGGAATCACCGGCCCCAACTCCCATGCCTCAATAACCTCGTTGAATAAAGATTTGTTTTTTAAATTAACCACATACCATGCCTGTGCATAGTATAACAATTTTTGCATTTTGAGGTTTGTAATTAAATCGCCATCTCTATTAGCCCATGAAAGGAATAACTCAGCAACATTCATTGCGGTAGCCATTATAGACCTCCTTCCTTATTTTTTATTATCGACATTATATTTAAAAAGTCAAGATATTTCATAGCTTACAACAAAACTTACAGTATGTCAAGAAAAATCAAACTAACCCACTACCCATTCTTCTATTACTGACTTGACCACTTGAGTTGACTGTAAAAAAACTTTACGCTGTATTATCTGTTACTCAAATGTTACCCGACTATTTTTTTAAAATTAGTCTCTTTTTATTTTAATTGCCTTACTTATAGTGAGAGTACAATATTTTGTACTTTAAATAGCCTGAATCTGTTACCGGTTGTTACCGGATGGCAATATCTGTAACTATCTGTTACCGGCGTGTTACTAATCTGTTACCCAACCACTTTGTTGCATTACGTTAAAAACTATACCACTGAGTACTGAGTAACTGTATAGAGGCCTGGGGCCTGGGAACGCGTGCGCGTGCGCGGTTAATGAATATAATATATTATATTTAGAAAGCATTGTTTAAAGATTTAATATTGCTGTGCATAGTATAGAGGCCTGAGGCCTGAGTAACTGAGTACTGTACTGGGTACTGATATCTCAGACTAGTTATATATATTAATTAATAATATAAGCATAAGATTAGTTGTTCTTATGCACCGTACTAAAAAGGGTTTTCGGATACCTTATAATTAATATGCAATCACCGCCAAAGTAAAACGGTGAAAGATTTCCTTCTGCGCTGGGCAGATGAACATAGTTACCTCTCTATACCCTATAATTATGTATCTGTCAATATAAATTATGAGCTAATATAATATCATACTGACAAAATAGGTTGCCAAATCCGGTTATACGTAATTATGGTTAATTATCGGTAATGATAGGTAATAGCGATATAATTACGCTTAATGTCATACAAGATTATATAAAAGCTATTAAATGGTGGCTTACGAGGATGGCCCAGGATCAACGATCTCTGATATAGTAATAGTTTAGTATGTATTTTTTGTTGACATTCTGAATGTATAGTTTTTACCACTTTGACGTATATATATATATAATAGATATATAACTAAGCATCTTTTATATATAGTTATACATACTTATATGTTAATTAATATAATTTATAATAACTGTTCTATAAATTAAGTAAAGTCTTGACAATTTTTACGGGTTTTTATCATAAGTTGGTTAAGTTATTGATTATGTTGATGATTTAGGTTTTCATTATTAGTTTAATATTGTTTAGGTTTATTTTATTGATATATAAGTCAACTAATTTTTAAGTGTGTTTTTTTTGCTTATTTGTGTGGTTTTTTTGCCATAGTGTTAAGTTACTAATTTTATTGATGATTTATGGCGTTTCATAATTGACTGTGTATTTTTTGCCATATTGCTGGTCGGTTGGTATAGTTTTTGTTTTTAATTGCCTTGTTGTTGCCATTTGTAAATACCTGATTTAATTGGCATTTTACGATTTATTGTATTTATTTTGATGTTTTTGGCACGTTGGCATGGTAATCGCAGTAGATAAGGGTAAAAGCGAACGAATTTTTAAAAACAATTTAACAGGAGGGCGGGAAAATGGAAAAGCCAGAGAGATACAGATTTGATCAATATGACAGTGTGTATGAGTATGACGAAAAAGCGCATGCGTATATATTTTGCGGTAAACTTAACGGACGGACAGAAACAGAGTTTATCCGTGATTACGAAGAGGATTAACCAAAAACAACTTAAAAGGGAGGATGGGAAAATGCAATATCAAAAAATTGAGTATACGCTAATCCGTGAAGACCGGGCCGGGTATAATAAGAAAGCCATATCTGGGGCCGAAGATGTTTTTAAATTTTTTACTGATTTACAGGACGCCGACAGGGAGAAATTTTTTACAGTTTGCCTGGACGCAAAAAATTATATCACGTGTTTTGATCTTGTCACAATGGGGTCTATAAGTTCTGCCTTAGTTTTTGTCCGGGAAGTTATAAAATCAGCTATTTTAACAGGTGCAAAGGGCATAGTTACAGCGCATAATCACCCATCCGGTGATCCGAAGCCATCACCGGAAGATGCAAAAATCACAAAAGCCATTGCTAAAGCCTGTCGGTTGTTTGGTATTAATTTTTTAGATCATGTTGTTGTTGGGGACGGGAGATATTTTTCGTATGCCGACAGTGGGATCATGCCATCAAAAGGACCTATTTAACAATTTTTAAAGGAGGGGAATGATGACAAAAACAATCGCAAACACAATTTTCAAAGCGGAAAAAGGCCGGCTTGAAATCCATTTTTTCGAAGCCGGAAAGCTGGCCTGTATCGTAGATGTCGGCGATAAGACGGCGGTGGAGATACAGGAGCTTATCGATATTGAAGAGTTTTTGGGCCGGGATTTTGAATATAAAACCGTGGAAAGGGGGGCGTTATGACTAAAACACAGCTAAGGAAAAAGTTTAAAGAATTACAAAGAAACAATAATAAATCAATGATGGAGCTTTTTGAAAGGGCCTTAAAATCAGGGGCCCTTGAATTATCTAACTATGACGATAATTACATTTTACCGAAAATTATTATACACGCTATTCTTTTGGGGATGGTGGATCAATGGCGGCCATTGATCCCGGAATTCCTTAGAGAATCCAAAAACCTGTCACACTTTTTATAGGTGTAAAATGGCGCTTAGCTGGCACAAAAATATAGCCTGGGATGGCCGCTCAGATATAGGTCACTCCTGGACTATCCTGTCCGGGCCTGCAAAGGGGAGTAGTTTTATGACCTTACGGATCGAACGGGAAGAGGTAAAGCGGGCCTATTTACAAACTTTAAAACGATGGGAAAATATACCAGAAATATAAGGAGGAGAACTATGAATAAATATCTAAAACATTCATTATTTTGGTTATTTATGGGTTTAGCCGGGGCAGCTTACTTATTTTTAGGGTGCGTCCCTAACCAATATCACCGGGACCAGGGCATGAAAGAAATGCAAAGATGGTTCAGCGCCCAAGAGCAAGGCCCCATCAATAAAACTATTTTACTAAAAGATGTCCGGGTGTGTATTGTTGGCGATAGAGTTCAGTTTAAATGGACACCAGCGCAAAGTATCGATTCAGGCATTGCGGCCTATGCGGATACTGACAACGATGTCTGGATATTGGGCCGGATCTGTAACGGTAAGATTATCGTTAATGAAAATCACCTGGGGCATGAGTTTCTGCATTTATTGAATTGGGTCTGCCCTGAAATTGCTAACCCAGATAATTTTTAAAGGAGGTCTCGTGATGGGATGGGACACGGTTTTAATAGTGATCATATTTGCCCTAATTGGACTGGTTTTAGACTGGTTGTGGGTTAGGTAGAAAGGAGGGGAATAATGAACATACCATTTCCAAATAAGAAGTATCAGATTATTTATGCAGATCCACCGTGGAGTTATAGGGTTTGGTCAGAAAATAAAAAGATAGCTCAAGGCTGTGCAAAAGCACACTATCAAACTATGAAAGCTGAAGATATTTATGCTTTACCTATTAGGCAATTATGTGAGAAAGATTGTAAATTATTTTTATGGGTAACTCCACCATGTTTAATAGAAGGAATAAAAACAATTCAATCATGGGGCTTTGAATACAAAACGATTGTATTTACATGGGTAAAAACGAATAAAAGACAAGATTTAACTCAATTAAGTTTTTTACCTAAAGATAGAATTGATAGGTTTTTTGGGATAGGCCATTGGACAGCTTCAAATGTTGAATTATGTCTTGGTGGATTATTGCCAAATGGAAGATTGAATAGGCAATCAAAGGCAATTTCTCAAATAGTCTTGTCGCCACGCAGAGAACATAGTAGAAAACCTAATGAAATAAGAGAAAAGATTGTTCAACTTTGTGGTGACATTCCTCGCATCGAACTTTTTGCCCGTGAAAAGACAGAGGGCTGGGACGTGTGGGGTGATGAGGTCTGAAAATCTTACAACAGAAAGGAGGGGAATAATGTTAATTAAGTATAGCCTGCTGTAATTCAAATCCGGGGAGTCTCAGGAGGGGCTTCCCGGTTCTCTATATATTCCCTAAAATCCTCTCAGGCTTCCAAATCAGGCCCAGAATCAACTTTTAGATAAAATCCGATACATTATATGTCTTAATTCGTGGGGCCCATCTCATAGCCTTGCCGCCCCTTTTTAACTTTATTTTGCGCCATCCAATAAGCATAAGGACACCATTTTTTTCAAGCCATCTAAGAGACATCGGGCTTTCCAGAATTTTTCTGTCATGTTCTGAAAATGCCTGGCCGCAGGATTGAATACCTATAATTCCCGGATCACCTAATGCAATTATGTCAATTATGCCAAATAAGTCTTTTCTTTGCCCGAATTTGCCCGCATAATAATTAAATTGCTCAACTTTGTCGGCATCCCACCCCTGCTCTCTTATATACCGCAAGGTGCGGGAAGTGTTACTTATTGCCATTTCCCCCTCCACTTACTCTCATTCCACCTCGATCCGGCCCTGATCATCAAGTTTCAGGCCAATACGAGGATTTACTGCACCCCTCTTCCAAATAAAATCTTTTTCTATTGCAAGGACAGAGCCATTCTCAATAAAATCCCCGTTTTTATCTTCAGCTACTAAAGAGCCCCGCTCCCCTACCTTGATCCTGTTCACCCTCTTCCCATCCTGCCACGGTGCCCAGTAATACTCCTCTTCTACCACTTCAGCGATAAAGCCGTGGTCGATAAACCACTGGCGCCGACAGTAATTTGTTTTATGGTCTGAGGCTTTAAAAAACTTTTCCATGGTTTCTAATGAAAAGGCATAATCGTATGGAATGGAACAATCGTATTCCCGATTTCTAACCCCATCATATGTCCACCTTAGAAAATTATAAAATTCCTTTGGCTTTGGCCTTTCCATATACACTGTATCAATCGTTACATCCTTCAAACTTTTTAGCTTCATAATATCCCCCCTTTTTTTTAAAGTGTTCAACATAAAAAGCTATCATTAAATTCCCCCAAAAACGTGCCATTCTTACCAAAAACTTTAAATTTATTATCAACCTTAATTACTATAATTCCCAGTCGGATTAAATCAAAAACTGGATGCTCATACTCAAAATTCATAAATAATTTTATTGCATAATATGATATAATCACGACGGAATCCCCGGTGGGATCCCCGACGCAATTCCAGAAGGAAGCTCGGACGGAAGCTCGGACGGGATCCCCGACGCAATTCCAGATGGAAGCTCGGACGAAATTCCCGATGAAAGGCCAGATGGAAGCATAGACAGAATCCCGGACGGAATCCCAGACGGAAGCCCAGCCGTTCGCATAGACAGAATCCCGGACGGAATCCCAGATTTCCTTAAGAATTTTTTGAATCTGAACTTCAGAAGGCATTTCCGTGGCTGTTATAGGATTAATCGGTTTGTATGTTTTTAACCGTTTTTTAAGTTCTTTTAGTTTTGGGAATAATTTTTCAGGTGCATATAATTTTTCGTACTTTATTGTGTCAGTACGAAATTTCCCATCAGAATTTACCGGAATAATTATGTCAGCATCTTCAGGAATTGAAAATTCTACAATTACTTGATTTAAAATATTAGAGGAATTTTTTAATATCCAATCAAGCGTAGCAAGATTCCAACCCTCTCCGCAGTTATTAGCGGTATTTTTATCAAGTTTAGTTCTAAATACCTTGTCTTTACGGAACACGTATTTATAATTTTGATAAGGCGATAATCTATCTTTTTTAAGAAATTTATACCCCTTCCGCTTCTTTACTAATTCCTGTAATGTTTCATGTCCCATAATATCCCCCTTTTTCTAAGTATTAATCATCAGGGCACTCGTGCCACTCCCCGAGGCCGATGTAATTACCGCAGTTAGAACACGGGCCGCCTTCTTTAATAACCCCCACGGCGAAGTAACCCCACAGTGGTCGCCGCATTTTCAATGTCCATGAAAACACAGATCCTTTACGCTTTCCAACAAACCGTGGTTCGATCTGTTCCCATGTTCCCCAATTTGTTTTATACTCATCATCTTTCTGGATAATGTCTCGCTGAGTTAATTTTTTATATTTCATGTGTTTTTACCCACTAAAACGGTAGCATCTCTTGTGCCAGCCGCCTTACCGCTATTTCAACGTATTTTAATTCGATTTCTATCCCTATCGCTTTTCTACCCAATTCCTTTGCCGCCACGAGAGTCGTGCCGGAGCCCATGAAGGGGTCAAGGGTAATGTCTGATTCATACGCAAACAACTTCATACATCGTAATGGTAATTCTTTTGGGAATAGGGATGGGTGTAAACGCTGTCTTTCACAATTCATTTGCCATATATCTAAAACATATTTCATAAATTCTTGTTTTGTTATGTTTGTTATCCCTTTCCTCCCTTTTTTCCACTGCTTATTATATCCAATAATGATAGCTTCGGTTTGATGTCTCAACCAAGGAGCTGAAGCAGAACAAAAACTTCCCCACGCTGTATCATTATCACTGATTTTTTGATTCCATGTGATGTTGTCTCTAAGTTTAAGCTTTGCTCCAATTAATGCTTTAGCAGATAAAAACCATTGTGATATTTCATGGGGCATTCTTTTTGTGTACATTTGGTATGGGACGTTCCAGCAAATACGACCATCATTTTTCAATGTTTTTTTAAGACATTGAAATACCTCTAAAAGAAACTTATAATATTCTACCTCTGTTAAATAGGTTTCATATTCTTTACCAACATTATACGGAGGACTTGTTATAACCAAATCCACCGGTTCAAGCTGAGGCAATATTTCCAGGCAATCCCCGTGGTAGATTGTGATTCCTGCGTGATCGTAATATGGCTTTATCATTAAAACGGTAATACCTCCTGTGCCAGCCGCCGGACTGCTAATTTATTAGCTTCGGCAAGAATACCCCATCTGCTTGCAGTGGGGATGAATTGCCGCCTTTCTTTTAAATAGTTCTTGACATTATACAAAACAATGTATATGGTATAAATACCATGAGAAAGACATTTAAATACAGGATTTTTCCAACACATAAACAGACGACAACCCTTGAAAGAACTCTTGATGGTTGCCGTTGGTTTTACAACCATCTGCTTGAACAGCGTAAGACTGCTTGGGAATCCGAAAAGAAAAGTCTTTCTCGATATGATCAAAGTAATTCTCTTAAAACACTTAAAGAAGAACAGCCTTTTTTGAATAATATTCACAGTCAGGTTCTTCAAAACATTTCCATGCGAATTGATCTTGCTTTCAGGGCTTTCTTCCGGCGCATCAAATCTGGTGATAAGCCCGGTTATCCAAGATTTCGGGGAAAGTTCAGATATGATTCTTTTTGTTATCCTCAATCTGGATTTAAACTTCTCAGGAATGTTATCCAACTTTCCAAAATAGGTGGTGTTAAAATCAAACTCCATCGTCCTACCGAAGGCACAATTAAAACCTGTACTATCCGGCGTACACCAACGGGGAAATGGGTTGTAACTTTTGCCTGTGATGTTGAACATATTCCTGTTGAGCAGCCCATTGAACCGGCTATTGGAATTGATATGGGACTTGAGTCTTTCGCTACTTTGTCTAACGGAGAACAAGTTGAAAATCCTCGTTTTTTCCGTAAAGAAGAAAAGTCTCTTGCGAAGGTTTAGTGCAAGCTCTCCGCTCAAGAGAAGGCTACTAAAGCCAGAGCAAAGGCTCGTAAAGTAGTTGCCCGTGTGCATGAAAGAATTGGCTGGAAACGAGAGAACTTTGCTCATCAAGAATCTCGTAAACTTGTAAATAGATTTAATACTATTGTTGTTGAAGATTTGTCCATCAACGATATGCAGAAAAATAACTTTCGCTGCATTAACCTTAGCATAGGCGATGCGGCATGGCAGATGTTTCTTAATCTTATCGAATATAAAGCAGAATATGCTGGTAAACGAGTGATTAAGGTAAATCCGGCCTACACTTCTCAAAACTGTTCGAGATGTGGTAATAGGCAAAAACTCAAATTGTCTGATCGTGTATATCATTGTCCTTGTTGTAACCTTTCTCTTAATAGAGATATTAATGCAGCTTTAAACATCTTGGCCTTGGGAACACAGGGCTTAGCTTCGGCTTAGATGCCCCGTCCGTTCTGCGGCGGGGAGTGTTCACTGTAATAATTAAACAATAGTTTCTCTGCGTGGGTATGGACATCTTTAATTTTATCGGCCTGGGTCAATCCGAAGCCTAAAAAAACTCGGCCTGGTTCCTGAATTATGCTAAATTTCCAAGGGTCATGATGTCGCCACCTACAGTATAACTCGTTTTTCTTGCCAGTCTTTGGGTCGATAAATTCCCGTGTTAATTGAGCGGGTGCCCAATTTAGATCATCTTCCCACTCAGAAACGTATTTTATTTCCAGGGCATTCATGATTATCCTCGGCAGGGCGGATAAATACACCCACCTTCCCCGTCCCAAAACATGCATTCTTCTCTTGTGTCGGAATAACAACCGCATTTAATGGTCCTGTCTGCTGAATCTGCTTGTTCGTTTTGGGATTTGATTTTCTCCCATATTGCCTTAATTACTCTTTTTGCAGTTTCTTTATCGCCTAACTTCACAGACATAACCCGCTTTTTATCATCAGGCACGGACGCTCCGCTCCGCCACTTACTTAAAAAAACCCACACCTTATGCCACACGCCATCCCCCTTCAGCTCTAATGCTATCAGACTGTATTTACCCCCATATTCGTATATCCCAACAGCATTATATCTATCAACCTCCACCACCATTTTATCATCTCTCATTCTGGTTGCCATACGCCTCCTGGAATAATATTAATCCCATTAACAATTTTGAAATCCCGTATATAGCCGTTTGGGTTCTCGTCTTTATAATTTTTTGCTTTTACAATCCGCATGAGAGCCCCTGGATACTTAGGATCAATCGTACAAAAAAGAGCCGGTTTCGCTTTTGTTTGATGACCACCGATGGCATAACTTTTATCGGGGTTTTTTTGCAAGGCCACAATGGCCACCCCCTTCTTTAAACGCTTCTGTATTTTCGCTAATAACCCAGGTATTTTATATGCCTCCCCCTCGGTTTCTTCGATGTAATCTATAAAATTCAGATCATCCGGCTGGATAATATCTATGAAATTCGGAAAGTCCTCGATAAATTTAAAATCCCACTTCTCGGTAGCGGTAGATTTGCTTATCCGTTTTTTACAATTATGTTTTCCCATCTCAGAGCTAAAATAGAAGCATTTGAATTGGCCCATGTTTATTCGAAGCGTTTCAAGTAAGACTGCCGTTTTCCCAGAATTTGGGACGCCTGCAAACACAATTAAATCCTTTGGCATGATCTCTAAATATTTATGGATGCCCAACGGCAAGGTCAAGTTAAATACTTTTCCATCCTCAACATTGTCCAAATTAATTATCTCAAACTGCCCATCTAATTTCCGATACCAGCCTGATTTGTTTTCAATCCGCTCAATAACAGGGCTTTCCTCCTTTACCATACGGGATAAAGCTATTAATATCGCCTTGTTAGAATCTTTGTTACCACCTGTTACCCAGCGTTCCAAATCTGAAACCCGGAAGGTACCGTTTGTTACCGTAATAAATTCCCTGACTTCTTCAGCGACAGATTGCTTTTTTACCTCAGATCTTTTTAAAGCACTTTGTAATTTAACACTAACCTCTTTTTCAGAAAACGGTGGCACACAACTTTTAGCAAGTATTTCAAGAACTTGCAAGACAACTTCATTTCTCATACCCCCTTTTATTAAGCAGTTGGCGGCGTGAAAAAGGTCATTATCTCTACTTCCCTCTGTAAATAATCTGTTACTACTTGTTACCGGATGTTGCCCAGATGTAACCGGATGCCGATTATTCGCCTCTCCCCTACTATATAAGGAAGTATTAGTTATATAGTTTAATAAGTAATGCTTAAAAGAATTATTAATAATAGCGAGTTGTACTTCCACAATGCTAAAACCTTTTTTCCAGGAATAAGAGTTGCCGTTCTCACCGACAGACGGCGGCATAATAATATAACTGCCATGACTTTTTATATCGATCCCCTCGGATAATTGCATATTTCCAATGTTCGGATCATATTTAAAATGCCAGTGTTCCCCGCCCCTCGGTGTCTCCGAGATTTGAGTAACAAATAACTCCGAAAAATGCTCTTCTAAAATATCCATAGCATCCGGATTTTTATAATTATCAATATCAACAGCCATCCGGTCACTTATTTTTCCACACACTCCTCCGATATTTGCCCCTGGATATTTCTTAGACCACCACTCCATAACTTCATCTTCGGTAGGTTTTTTCTCTTGATACTCAGACCAGGAAGATAAAAATGGCTTTTTGTTTTTTTTGATAGGGATAATACTTAATCCAAGATCAAAATAATATTTTGCGGCGGTTAGCATCTTTTGCTCATGAGTTTTCATTAGGCTATTCTTCGCTTTCTAAGTCTTTTTTCAACTGCACAATTTCCTTCTCTGTCCGCTCCTGCTCAAGTCGCAGCCCTTTAATGCTGTTGTCTATAATTTCAAGGTATTGCCCTTTTAGATAGATTTTTCTTACAACTATGTCTCTATTATCCATGCTTTATCCTCCAAAAAAAAGAGGACGCATCAAGTCTCAAAAGCCTAAGATACAGCTTTCCGGGGCCTCACGGCTCCCCGGCTTGATGCGTCCTCTTAAATTTGCGATTAAAGTTATCATTATCTTAGTTTTTGAGAATGTCCTCCTTATAACACACTGTTTTTCAAATATCAATGTAAATTAATAAGATGGATAACGCCAAGAATAACAGGCGAGTTTTTTATGTCCGGTTAATTCTTTTGTTATGTAATTTTATCTTCATCTACTTCATCACCCATAGAAGGGAATGTAAGGCGATTACCAATGAAGTTTCTTAATAACTTTTTAGCTTGCTCAAGCGATTTTTTATTTACATCCAATCTTTTACCCTGTGTGTCTTCCACACATATTATTTCCAGCTTATCGATGTTGTGGGCTATATAGGGGGATGGTAAACTTATAGTGTCTTGATATTTTATTGTCTGTGGTAAATTAAAATCTTGAGTGCTTAGTTCAACAAGTGAATTGCCTTTTTCTTTAGTCAAAACCCTATTGACTGTGAATGGTTGCTTTATAAGATTGGTGATTAATATACTGGCTTCTGGTTCTTGTGAACGCCTACCCCCTGTTGATAATTCAACAATTATTTCTCCTCTTTTGGTAAACCATTCAGCAAGCGATATTCTTTTGGTTCCCTTAAAAAGATACTCATAAAGCAAATAGGCGGGTGGAATCAAAATAAGGATTAATCCTAACCATAAGAGATACCACCTATATGGAGTGAGAGATTCAAAAAACATTGTCAAGACAACCCCTATTATACTTTAAAACAGTCTAATTCAAAAAAACTTTTTATAAGATCAAAAAATAAATTTTCAAATTTTTTATCATCTTTTAGAAAATATGGAGTGACTTTATCATCAATATTTTTTTTAGCATTTCCTTTGCTTTCATAAAATACTGAAAAGAATTTTTCTTTTTCAACCTCACTTATTCGATAAAAGCAAAGTTCTCCTGTTGGCTTATTATCATGGATAAGGAACCTCCATGAAGCAAAAAATAAGTGCCCAAAACCATGAAAACAAGTAAGATTATTTTTATTTGTAACTTTAAGGCCAAATGTGTTATTTTCATCATTTGTTATAAATTGTTTTGCTACTTCAATAAAAGAATCAAACACATTGTTTAAATCTGTAAAAGCCTTTATTTTAACAGAGAGACATTGTTTTTCTGCACAATCCATTTATTTTATCTCCTTTGGAATTAAAACATAACATTAAGGTCAGCCAGTGCCGTTAGGCATCGGCTGAACCGCTTGGTTAGACTTTGCCCATGATACCCATTTTTTAATACGTGTTTTTATTTCATCTAAGCCAGCATCAATCCATTTTCCCTGATTCCCGCCAAAAAAAATACAATATTTTTGACAATCCATTGTTTCCGCATCACCTATAATACTTAAAACAGTTAATCTATAATCAGAGGTCAGTCGTTCATACATGATTCTTTGTCCAAGAGGGAAGGACAGGTTTTTCATAGAAGTTTTCCATTCAAGCATCAATCCTTTACCATTAATTTCAACAATACCATCAACATCTCCAAAATTTATTCTACCGGGAAAACAATCATGAAACACTTCTATTTTAGGCCGTCTTTTCACATTGAAACACCCTTGTTTTTCACAATCCCATCGCATGGGATTAAAACCTTTACCTGATAAAACCATATTTTATAAAAACCTCTTTAAATTTATTACCATTATTTCCATAATAAAAAAAACATTGGCCTTGAGTTGGGGCAGCAATCTTCCCATCAGAAGATTCAAACTTTATTCTCCCTCGTGTAAAACATAAGTTTTTTGCCCTTGATTCTGCTATATGGAACCATGCAGTGTCTGTGTAATTATGAGTTAAAATAATAGCTTTTTTTATTCGGCCTTCATCCCATTCTAAAACAGCTTTTTCAATAAACTGTGAAATGCTTGGTTGTGAATATGGAGGATTCAACCAAATATTACCCGTCCATTCCTTTGTTAAACCATCAGTTTCTTTTGTATAAAAATCTTGCGCCAAAACTCTTCTCTGGCCAAATTCAGAAGATGCGGGATCTAAATCAATACAGCCTAATACTTCTCGTGCAGCTTCTATGTACTCTATTGGCGTATACCATTCATTCTCACCAGTGAATTGGGTTCGATGTGCTGGCTCTACTGCTTTAAACTTCGGAGGACGGCCTGGCCCAGCTATTTTTGTTCCTTCGCTGAACTGGCCTTGTTCGTTCCTCACAATTACCGGTTTAACCGGTTTTTCCTCGTTTTCCTCATTATTTCCATCGGTTAAGTCACTATGGACATTTGTCCTTAATTGTCTGTCGGCCCTCTTTCTAATCGTATCCGGTTTAACCGCCACCTCGAACAGCTTTTCCACCCATTCAGCTACCTGCTTACCTATCTGATATGGCGTTTGTCCCTTTTCAAGTCCGGTTTCTATTTCCTGCTCAATATAAAGCTGACATGCCTCTTGTTTTTCTAATGCCATAATTTATCTCCAAAAAGTCTAACGATTAGATCAGCGGCCTATTCTGGCCGCACTTTTCGCAGTGTAAAACCGGGTCAGATTTGTACCCGCAGCCTGGGCACACCACTAAATTCCTGTCCACTGGATCGGCTTGTTTGGCTTGCCATGCCTTAATCTTTGAAACTACCGGCCAACCATCAGCCCGTAAAACGTAACGATGCTTTCCACCCATATCACAATGGGAAAATGAAATGTGATACATTAATTCGTTTAGTAAATCCCCTGCATCTTGAGGCTTTATCATTGACTTTCATTATTCTTTAAAGTATTATTATTGGCTTTTGTTCTTTAAAGACACCTTATCTTTGTAAAAATGAGAGCTGTCCATATCCCTCATTTCCAGTTCTTTTTGAACAGCTATTGCTTCTCTCTCATCTCGTTCCATGATAAACCAGTCCTGCTCCAACAACCATTTGAGATAGCCTGAATTAATAAAACAAATATCAACTCCGGCAGGCGGAAACTTGTTAGGGCCGTATTTTCCGAAGGGCATTTTCATATTAATCCTCCTTTTTCTTAATCCGAGATTTTCTTTTAAACTCAATCCCCATTTTCCGTATAAGATTGTATGCCCAATTTAAAGACATCCCGCACGCCTTTGCAAGTTCTTTAGCCGTCATATCTTTGGTCCCGCCCTTTAAGGCCAACAGCTTCTCCCGGTCATCACTTACATTATTTACCCCGCCCTTAGGCCTGATCTTAATGCCCCATCGCCGGGCGTATCTTATAACCGTTACACCCGTGATATACTCCCCTTCCAAAGCCTTGATCTTATCCGCCACCAGATTAGACGACAGCTCCTGCTTGCCATACAGGTCTTCTAAAACGCCCTTACCGTCCTGGTATTTCATCTTCTCTGCTATGGGTTTCCAGTCAGTCGTCATTCGTCACTCCAAAACCTCACAAGAGCACACGCATCATTATGAGCTATAATTAACATATCCTTTATAGCGGTCAGCCGGAAAAGTACCTCATTTTCGTTATAATCTTCTTTGTGAAATTTCATAGCATTTAAAGCCGCCGCTATTTTAGATTGTAACTTTTTTGCTTCTTCAATAGAATCAATAAAGTCTTTCATGTCTTTACCTCCTTGATAGCCTTCCAATCGGTAGGATCGGATGATCTCAAAGCCAGGGCGTATGTCATAGCTATATCGTGTTGCTTCGCCTCCCCCATTGCAATTTCTCTGAGCAATACATTTGTGCAATTAAATAATTCAAGCGTCATTTCTTCTTCCCCACTTCCACCTCTTTTTCTGCCGGCTTAATAAAAAGCTCCCCTTTAATCACCTCAACGTACCGGGCATTATGTATCACAAGCGGCATCGGCCTTGACTGCATCTGGGCAAGCATCTGGTCAAAGGCCATAATCCCACAGAAGCAGGCAGAGGCTAACAGGATTATAAATGATATGCATATGGTAGTTTTAAGAGTCATTGCGTTCGCTTATAAACAAGTATTCTTTCCACAAATACCACCAGTCAGGAAAAAATCTTGTCTGCGCTGCTCGACGTGTCACAATTTTATATGGTTCCTTTTCCATTTCCATCTCTATACTCCTTTTTTAAAGTGCATAACGTGGAAATCACGGGTTTATCCCGTGAATTGACTTGTTGTCGGTCATTATTTTTGTGTACTCATCCCACAACGCTCGGCAAGATGGACAACCGTTCCTATTATAGTCGCTATATTTCCGACCACAGCCACAGACATAAACCACAGAAACCTTGAAAAATTCACAACATTCCAGCGCATCGGACTTGGTTTCATACTCCTTTAGGCATTCAGAGCATTCATAACGCCTTGATGATCCTACAGGTTCCATATTTTTTTCTCCAAGAAGACAACGAAAAAACTAAACGGATGGCGGCGCTTTATCGCCATTCCGCTTCAGTGCCTTGTTATCTACCTGTGGATGACAAACAGAATCACACCCATGCCAATCAAGCACTTTTTTAATGGTTGGCCCTGAATTAATAATTATGCTTGTGATTATTTCAGCTAATAAAAAATCAGGGACATCACATATATTCTCGATAGAATATTTATTGATTAATCCTTCCAATTCTTTTTGAAATTGTTTAATATTATTCATTTTATCTCCTTTGCAGATAACAGGGTAATAAGTGTAATTACTCTACGATCTCCATAATTTCAGCCCCCTCCACACCCAGGGCCTCAGCCCACCTCCTCACCAGGCCGATTTGATTTTGGTACTTAGGGGCTCGGGTTAGGGTGAAATGAACGCCAGACCGGCTCGTTCCCAATCGCCGGGCCAGCTCCGAGACGGGCCAGCCTTTTTGTCGAAGGATTTGCCTTACCTTTTTTCTATTTAATTTTACCATAATGAAAGGCATTTTATCACATCAAAAATGACCTGTCAACTATTTTTTTATATTTTACGTTGTTTTTTTCCTTGACAAGGTTTTTGAAATATGTAATGATAGGTCAAAATGAAATGGATAAAGATAGAAGATAAAGTCCCAATCGAGGGTCAAAAAACATGGACATATTTTGTGCATACGGGTATATCTGTCATGACATATCACAGCTTGGAAGGCACAAAAGATGAAATATTTGGAAAGCATCTTTTTATCGGGGGAGGAGGTTTTTTAACAGATGATGTCACACACTGGATGCCATATACTAAAGGAAATAAAAAACCGAAGTCCCCTAATACCTAAAACCTTACTGCCTTTTGCCGTCCCTGTAAACGGCCCAACCTGGCCTGTGGGACGCTTAGGGCGGTTTAAAAATAAACCAATGAGATTGCAATGGAGAAGTTAAAAGCAATAATAGAAGCATTACGTGGCTTAGATGGGGACACAAAGAAAGCAATCATTATTTGGGCTCTTAATTTGGGACTGTTTTTATTGTTTTATTTTATGCGGGAAAATCATTTAGGGCGGTTACTTTAAAATCCCGATTCCCATACGAGCTTAATCTAATAAAAATAGAGGCTCAATCGGATAGGGAATATAAACCGTGTTTCCATGCAACTAACAGCCTAATCGATAGCCGCTCATACAACTTTTCAGTAAAACCATTTTATGAAATTCGGAAAGGAGATCGAAAGGGTGAATTAAGTTATATCTGGGAAGAAGCCCTCGGCCATAGGGGCCGGGGGTTAATTTAAGGAGGAAATAAAATGGAATTTGGCAAGGCAATAAATCACAAAATCACAATCGAACCATCTGACAATAAAGGTTTTTATGCAAAGGTAGGATGTGGGAGGTTTGTTTTCGCCACAAGAGAAGAACTTTGGAAAGCATTGGGGGATTATTTAGCTAACCCTAAGGAATGGGAAAGGGTATATAATAGCCTGTATCATACCTGTGACGCCACTGACCAACCAACTCATGAAGAGGTACAACAATAGGAGCCAACACGCTCCCCCTGGTCACTGTCGTGGGTGAGACATCCTGCACATATCGGGTGGGAGTGTTTACACTTATTGCTCTGTTAGGGGATTTATGAATAAAAATTATGATGTGAAATGCAAGGTTGATCATGGGGAATTGTATTTGTCTATTACACACAACGGGTATCAATGGG
>Ga0180008_1000213_pt1 | contig 57819 bp, 57 predicted proteins | sample MM_PW_MetaG_FD_121121 | JGI IMG/M metagenome (GOLD analysis project Ga0180008, IMG submission 121121) | Groundwater microbial communities from the Aspo Hard Rock Laboratory (HRL) deep subsurface site, Sweden - MM_PW_MetaG | ecosystem: Environmental > Aquatic > Deep subsurface > Groundwater... | reverse complement strand
GCGACAACGTGTCGATCACCGTCAAGCTGATCGCCCCCATCGCCATGGAAGAAGGCCTGCGCTTCGCCATCCGTGAAGGCGGTCGCACCGTCGGCGCCGGCGTCGTGGCCAAGATCCTCGACTGATCCATGACGTGTTCTCGCGATCAGCCTGGCTTGGTTTCAGGTCGGTCGCGAGCTTGTTCTTTATTGCTTAGGAGCCGTCATGGCACAACAAAAGATCCGCATCCGCCTGAAGGCGTTCGACTACAAGCTGATCGACCAATCGTCGGCTGAAATCGTCGAAACCGCCAAGCGCACCGGTGCCATCGTCAAGGGCCCCGTGCCCCTGCCCACCCGCCTGCAGCGTTTCAACATCCTGCGCTCGCCGCACGTCAACAAGACGTCGCGTGACCAGTTCGAGATCCGCACCCACCAGCGCCTGATGGACATCGTCGACCCGACCGACAAGACGGTCGACGCCCTGATGAAGCTGGACCTGCCCGCTGGCGTGGACGTCGAAATCAAGCTGCAGTGATGCAGCTGAGTCCGGATGCCGGCGGTCACGTCGGCGCCGACTCCCCAGAAAGCCGCACCTTCCCGGTGCGGCTTTTTCATTCCCCCTCATTCCCCGCCATCGGCAGGCTGAGGCACTTGCGCTTTTTTTAAGCATTTGCTACAGTCGTGGGCTTTCCTGAAATGGGCTGCGTGTCTGCATTGGTTCATCCGGTGTTTGCGCGCAGTGCATGGATGGGATTTCCGGGCCCGGCCAATCGATGTCGGGTTTTTGTAAAAGGCTCCACGCATCGTTGTGGAGTTGGAGAAAAATATGAGTCTTAGCAATCGCCTCGGATTGCTGGGCCGCAAGGTGGGCATGATGCGCATCTACACGGACGACGGCGACGCCGTGCCCGTGACGGTGCTCGACGTGTCCAACAACCGCGTGTCCCAGGTCAAAACCGTTGAGAACGACGGCTACGTCGCCCTGCAAGTCGTGTTCGGTGCCCGCAAGGCATCGCGCGTGACCAAGCCTGAAGCCGGTCACCTGGCCAAGGCAGGCGTCGAAGCTGGTGAGTTCGTCAAGGAATTCCGCGTCCCCGCGGAAGTCGCAGCCGAATACAAGGCCGGCACCACCATCGCCCCCGCCGCTCTGTTCCAGGCCGGCCAGATGGTCGACGTGCAAGGCACTTCGATCGGCAAGGGCTTCATGGGCACCATCAAGCGCCACAACTTCGGTTCGCAGCGCGCTTCGCACGGTAACTCGCGTTCGCACAATGTCCCCGGCTCCATCTCGATGGCCCAGGACCCTGGTCGCGTGTTCCCTGGCAAGAAGATGTCCGGTCACCAAGGTGACGAGACCGTGACCACGCAAAACCTCGACGTCGTGCGCGTTGACGAAGCCCGTCAACTGCTGCTGGTCAAGGGCGCGGTTCCTGGTGCCAAGGGTGGCTTTGTCACCGTGCGCCCGGCCGTCAAGGTCAAGGTCAAGAAAGGAGCCAACTGATGGCACAGCTCGAACTGCTCAATGAGCAAGGTCAGGCTGCTTCCAAGGTTGAAGCATCCGACACCGTGTTCGGCCGCGAATACAACGAAGCCCTGATCCATCAGGTCGTCGTCGCCTACCAGGCCAATGCCCGTCAAGGCACCCGCGCCCAGAAGGACCGCGAACAGGTCAAGCACACCACCAAGAAGCCTTGGCGCCAAAAGGGCACCGGCCGCGCTCGCGCCGGTATGTCCTCGTCGCCTCTGTGGCGTGGCGGTGGTCGCATCTTCCCGAACAGCCCCGACGAGAACTTCACCCAGAAGGTCAACAAGAAGATGTACCGCGCCGGCATGGCCGCCATCTTCTCGCAGCTGGCCCGTGAAGGCCGCATCGCTGTGGTCGATTCGCTGACCGTCGAAGCCCCCAAGACCAAGCTGCTCGCCGCCAAGCTGAAGGCCATGAACCTGGACCACGTCCTGGTCATCGCCGACAACGTCGACGACAACCTGTTCCTGGCTTCGCGCAACCTGCCCAACGTGCTGGTTGTCGAACCCCGTTACGCCGATCCCCTGTCCCTGGTCTTCTACAAGAAGGTCGTGGTCACCAAGGGTGCGATCGAAAAGCTGCAGGAGATGTTCGCATGAGCACTCTGAAATTCGATGAAAACCGCCTGATGCAGGTGCTGGTCGCTCCGATCATTTCGGAAAAGGCCACCGCCGCTGCTGAAGAACGCGGCCAAGTGCTGTTCAAGGTGCTGCGCGACGCCACCAAGCCCGAGATCAAGGCCGCTGTTGAGCTGCTGTTCAAGGTCGAAGTCAAGTCGGTGCAAGTCCTGAACCAGAAGGGCAAGACCAAGCGTTTCGGTGGCCGCATCGGCCGTCGTGACCACGCCAAGAAGGCTTATGTGAGCCTGAAGGCCGGTCAAGAGCTGAACTTCTCCGGGGAGGCCGCGTAATCATGGCTGTCGTCAAAGTCAAACCGACCTCGCCCGGCCGCCGTGGCGTGGTGAAGGTGGTGCACAAGCACCTGCACAAGGGCAAGCCTGAGGCTTCGCTGCTTGAGCCGCAAAAGCAAAACGCTGGCCGCAACAACAACGGTCACATCACGATTCGCCACAAGGGCGGTGGTCACAAGCACCACTACCGCGTGGTGGACTTCGTGCGCAACAAGGATGGCATCCCGGCGAAGGTCGAGAACATCCAGTACGACCCGAACCGCACGGCTCACATCGCCCTGGTGTGCTATGCCGACGGCGAGCGTCGCTACATCATTGCTCCCCGTGGCCTGGAAGTCGGCGCCACCATCCTGAGCGGCTCGGAAGCGCCGATCAAGGCTGGCAACACGCTGCCCATCCGCAACATCCCCGTGGGTTCGACCATCCACAACATCGAGCTGCTGCCTGGCAAGGGCGGTCAGATCGCTCGTTCGGCTGGCACCTCCGCTGTCCTGATGGCCCGCGAAGGCACCTACGCTCAGGTTCGCCTGCGCTCCGGTGAAGTCCGTCGCATCCACATCGAATGCCGCGCCACCCTGGGTGAAGTGAGCAACGAAGAGCACAGCCTGCGTCAATACGGCAAGGCCGGCGCCATCCGCTGGAAGGGCATCCGCCCGACCGTGCGTGGCGTCGCCATGAACCCGGTTGACCACCCGCACGGTGGTGGCGAAGGCCGCACCGGCGAAGGTCAGGTGCCTGTCTCGCCATGGAACACCATGACGAAGGGCTACCGCACCCGCAACAACAAGCGCACGCAGACGTTCATCGTCTCGCGTCGCAAAAAGTAAGGGGTAGGCTGAAATGGCTCGTTCTCTGAAAAAGGGTCCCTTCGTGGATCACCACCTGCTGGCCAAGGTTGAAAAGGCTGTGTCCACCAAGGACAAGAAGCCCGTCAAGACCTGGTCGCGTCGTTCGACCATCCTGCCTGAGTTCATCGGCCTGACCATTGCTGTGCACAACGGCAAGCAGCACGTGCCCGTGTACATCCAGGACCAGATGGTTGGCCACAAGCTCGGCGAGTTCGCCCTGACCCGCACGTTCAAGGGTCACCCAGGCGACAAGAAAGCCAAGAAATAAGGAGCAGCTGCGATGGAAACGAAAGCAATCGTTCGCGGCGTTCGCCTGTCGGTCGACAAGGGTCGACTGGTGGCCGATCTCATCCGTGGCAAGAAGGTCGATCAGGCCCTCAACATCCTCGAGTTCACCCAGAAGAAGGCTGCCGGCATCGTCAAGAAGGCACTGGAATCTGCGATCGCCAACGCCGAGCACAATGACGGCGCTGACATCGACGAACTGAAGGTCAAGACCATTTATGTGGAACAAGGTCCCACGCTGAAGCGTTTCACTGCCCGCGCCAAGGGCCGTGGCAACCGCATCAGCAAGCCGACCTGCCACATCTATGTGACCGTGGGCAACTAAGCAGAGGCTGATCATGGGACAAAAAATCCACCCAACCGGCTTCCGCCTGGCCGTCACCCGCAACTGGGCATCGCGTTGGTACGCCACCAATCGAAACTTCGCCTCGATGCTGGCTGAAGACCTGGAAGTCCGCGAATTCCTGAAAAAGAAGCTCAAGAACGCGGCCGTGTCGCGCATCTTGATCGAGCGTCCCGCCAAGAGCGCACGCATCACCATCTTCTCGGCTCGTCCGGGCGTGGTGATCGGCAAGAAGGGCGAAGACATCGAAAACCTGAAGCTCGAACTGGCCAAGCGCCTGAACGTGCCGGTCTCGGTGAACATCGAAGAAGTGCGCAAGCCTGAAGTCGATGCTCAACTGATCGCCGACTCGATCACGCAGCAGCTGGAAAAGCGCATCATGTTCCGCCGCGCCATGAAGCGCGCGATGCAGAACGCCATGCGCCTGGGCGCTCAGGGCATCAAGATCATGTCTGCCGGCCGTCTGAACGGCATCGAAATCGCTCGCACCGAGTGGTACCGCGAAGGCCGTGTGCCCCTGCACACCCTGCGCGCCGACATCGACTACGGCTTCTCCGAAGCCCACACCACCTACGGTGTGATCGGTGTGAAGGTGTGGGTCTACCGTGGTGACCGCCTGGCCAATGGCGAAGCCCCTGTGCTCAAGGGCGACGACAGCCAAGACGACCGCCGCAACCGCCGTGGCCCCCGCAGCGACCGCCCTGGTGACCGCCGTGGTCCCCGTGGTCCTGGCCGTGGTGCCCCGCGTGCCGACGGCGCTCCGGCTGATGGCAGCGACAAGCCTGCCGTCGCCGCTGACGCCAAGCGCGTTCGCAAGGCTGCTCCGGCTGCCGAAGCGAAAGGAGAATAAACATGTTGCAACCTAATCGTCGCAAGTTCCGCAAGGAACACAAAGGCCGCAACACGGGTGTCGCCACCCGTGGCGCCGATGTGTCCTTCGGCGATTTCGGCCTGAAGGCCACCGAGCGCGGCCGTCTGACGGCTCGCCAGATCGAAGCTGCTCGTCGTGCCATCTCGCGTCACGTCAAGCGCGGCGGTCGCATCTTCATCCGCATCTTCCCCGACAAGCCGATCTCCAAGAAGCCTGCCGAGGTCCGCATGGGTAACGGTAAGGGTGGCGTGGAGTACTACGTCGCCGAAATCCAGCCCGGCAAGGTGCTGTACGAGATCCAGGGTGTGCCCGAAGAGCTCGCTCGCGAAGCGTTCACGCTGGCTGCTGCAAAGCTGCCGCTGAGCACGACCTTCGTTGGCCGCCAGTTCGGCATCTGATTGACGCGCAAGGAGAAAGAAATGGCGAAAGCCTCTGAACTGCGCGCCAAAGATGTGGCCGCACTGGAAACCGAAATCAAGGACTTGCTGAAGTCGCACTTCAACCTGCGCATGCAGCGTGCCACCCAGCAACTGAACGATCACTCGAGCCTGAAGAAGACTCGCCGTGACATCGCTCGCGCCAAGACCATCCTGGCCGAGAAGAAGCAAGGAGCCGCCAAATGACGCAAGCTCAAACCAAAGTGGTTCGCAGCCTGGTCGGCAAGGTCGTCTCTGACGCCCGCGCCAAGACCGTGACCGTGCTGGTCGAGCGCCGTGTCAAGCACGAGCTCTACGGCAAGATCGTGGCCAAGTCGAACAAGTACCACGCTCACGACGAGAACAACGAGTTCAAGGTCGGCGACGTGGTCGAGATCAGCGAAAGCCGCCCTCTGTCCAAGACCAAGAACTGGGTCGTGACCCGCCTGGTCGAGAAGGCACAAGGCGTCTGATCGCCTCGGTGAAGGCGGGGTCAAACCCGCCGCTCACCCTCAAAAACCGGCGTCCAGTCATACTGGCGCCGGTTTTTTCATGGGCGCTTGATCTGTTCATCGCGCCCGGCCACGCTTGACGCACATCGCACAAGAGGAGTTCCGCATGATCAAGGTTGGAGACAAGCTGCCCGCAGGCACGCTGTTCGAGTACATCGAAGTGGAAGGTGAGGGTTGCAGCCTGGGCCCCAATCCCTTTGACATCGAAAAGAACACCGCAGGCAAGACCGTGGCCATCTTCGGCCTGCCTGGCGCGTTCACGCCCACGTGTTCAGCCAAGCACGCCCCCGGCTACATCGATCTGTTCGAGCAGTTCAAGGCCGCGGGTGTCGACGAAATCTGGTGCGTGTCGGTCAACGACGCCTTCGTGATGGGCGCGTGGGGTCGCGAGCTCAAGGCCGCAGGCAAGGTGCGCATGATGGCGGACGGCAGCGCGGCGTTCGCCAAGGCCACGGGCCTGACGCTGGACCTGAGCGAGAAAGGCCTGGGCCTGCGCTCGGGCCGCTATTCGATGCTGGTCAAGGATGGCGTGGTCACGCAGCTCAACGACGAAAAGGGCGGCGGCTTCGCGGTCAGCGACGCCGAGACCCTGCTCAAGCAGGTGCAGGGCTGATCCCTCCCTGTCATGGCGCGCTTCGCGCCTGTTGACGGTGCAAGCCGGGCCTTCGCGCCCGGCTTTTTCTTGGGCGCTTGCCGTGCTCGGCTGGAGTCGGGGCTGGCCATGGCCTGCGCCCGGAGCCCGATGCCCGGAGCGCGCACCTCCAGCGTGCGCCAGGAGCGCTTCAGCCCTGGCACGCTTTAAGCATGAGGCTCTCCTTGAAAACCTGACCATTTGGTCAAGTTGCATCCAACGGAGGATGAGCCGTGAGCCAGAGTGCCTGCCCCGATGTCCGTGCTGCCCGCCTGTCGGCGGATGCGTATGCCGAGCGCTTCGGCGATGCCGTGCCCGCCTTGACGGCGATGCAGGCGGTGATCGAGGCCGAGCGCTGCCTCTATTGCCACGACGCGCCTTGCCAGCAGGCCTGTCCGACGGGCATCGACGTGCCCAGCTTCATCCGACGCATCGCAGATGGCAACCTGCGTGGTGCTGCCGAGGCCATCCTGGACGCCAACTCGCTGGGCGGGATGTGCGCGCGGGTGTGCCCGACCGAGGAGCTGTGCGAGGCCGTCTGCGTGCGCCAGACGCAGCAGGGCAAGGCCATCGAGATCGGGCGGCTGCAGCGCCATGCCGTCGATGCGGTGATGGCAGATGGGGCGAGGCCAGTGTTCACGCGGGCCGCGACGACGGGGCGGCACGTGGCCGTGGTGGGCGCGGGGCCCGCAGGGCTGGCGTGTGCGCACACCCTGGCGCGACTGGGCCACGACGTGACCATTTACGACGCCCATGCCAAGCCGGGTGGTCTCAACGAGTACGGGCTGGCCACCTACAAGACGGCGGGCGACTTCGCGCGGCGCGAGGTGGACTGGCTGCTGTCCATCGGCGGGATCACCATCGAGCCCGGCTACAGGCTGAGCGAGCCGGCGCAGCTCAGCACGCTGCAAGCGCAGCACGACGCGGTGTTCATCGGCGTGGGCCTGGCGGGCACGCGCAGCCTGGGCTTGCAGGGCGACGCCGAGCTCGCCGGCGTGATGGACGCGGTGGACTTCATCGCCGGGCTGCGCCAGGCTGCGTCGCCCGCCGAGGTGCCGGTGGGGCGGCGAGTGGTGGTCATCGGCGGGGGCATGACGGCGGTGGACGCGGCCGTGCAGGCCCGCTTGCTGGGCGCCGAGGTGGTGACCATGGTTTACCGGCGTGGGCCCGAGGCGATGTCGGCCTCGGTGGTCGAGCAGCAATGGGCGCAGACGCAGGGCGTGACGATCCGCCACGGGCTGTCGCCCGAGGCCTTGCTGGGCGAGGCCGGGCACGTCACGGGCGTGCGCTTTGTGGGCACGGCCGATCCGCAGCACACAGCGTTCTTCGAGGCCGACATGGTGCTCAAGGCCATCGGGCAGACCTTCGTGAGCAGCCCCTGGGCCGAGGCCGGTCTGGCGATGACCGAAGGACGCCTGCAGGTCGATGCCCAATGCCGCACCTCGCTGCCCGGTGTGTGGGCCGGTGGCGATTGCCGCGCCGGTGGACGCGACCTGACCGTCGAAGCCGTTGAGGACGGCAAGCAGGCCGCGCTCGGCATCCACGCCTTCTTTCAAACGGAGTCCTGAACATGGCCGACCTGCGCAGCAACTTCGTGGGCATCAAGAGCCCGAACCCCTTCTGGCTGGCCTCGGCGCCGCCCACCGACAAGGCCTACAACGTCAACCGCGCCTTCGAGGCGGGTTGGGGCGGCGTGGTGTGGAAGACGCTGGGCGAGGACCCACCGGTGGTCAACGTGAGCGGCCCGCGCTACAGCACGCTGCTCACGCCGGACCGCCGCGTCATGGGCCTGAACAACATCGAGCTGATCACGGACCGGCCACTGGCGGTGAACCTCGAAGAGATCCGCCAGGTCAAGCGCGACTGGCCTGATCGCGCGCTGGTGGTCTCGATCATGGTGCCGTGCAACGAGCAGTCGTGGCGCAACATCCTTCGGCAGGTGGAGGACACCGGGGCCGATGGCGTGGAGCTGAACTTCGGCTGCCCGCACGGCATGAGCGAGCGCGGCATGGGCTCGGCCGTGGGCCAGGTGCCCGAGTACATCGAGATGGTCACGGCCTGGGCCAGGCTGCACACGCGATTGCCGGTGATCGTCAAGCTCACGCCCAACATCACCGACGTGCGCCAGCCTGCGCAGGCGGCCAAGCGCGGCGGAGCCGACGCGGTCTCGCTCATCAACACCATCAACTCGATCATGGGTGTGGACCCGCGCACGCTGACCATGGTGCCGTCGACCGGTGGCATGGGCTCGCACGGTGGCTACTGCGGCCCGGCGGTGCGGCCCATCGCGCTGAACATGGTGGCCGAGATCGCGCGCAGCCCCGAGACGGCGGGCCTGCCGATCTCGGGCATCGGTGGCGTGGGAAGCTGGCGCGACGCGCTGGACTTCATGGCGCTGGGCGCAGGCACGGTGCAGGTGTGCACGGCCGCCATGGTGCATGGCTTCAAGATCGTGCAGGAGATGGCCAGCGGCCTGAGCCACTACATGGACGACATGGGCTTCACCTCGGTCGAGCAGATCGTGGGGCGTGCCGTGCCGACCGTGACCGACTGGCGCCACCTGAACCTGCGCCATGTCTCCAAAGCGGTGATCGACCCCGACAAGTGCATCAGCTGCGGGCGCTGCCACGTGGTGTGCGAAGACACCTCGCACCAGGCCATCACCGCCATCAAAGACGGCGTGAGGCACTTCGAGGTCAAGGAAGAGGAGTGCGTGGGTTGCAACCTGTGCGTGTCGGTGTGCCCGGTGGAGTCGTGCATCACCATGCGCGACCTGGCCCCTGGCGAGATCGATGCGCGCACCGGGGAGCCCGTGCTGGCCGAGCCTTTGAACTGGACGCAGCACCCCAACAACCCCATGGCCGTGACGGCCTGAACGCCCGGTTCAAGGCACGAGGAGCGCAGCATGAGCAGCACACAGCAGCAGGTGGCCCCGGTGCTGATCCGGGGCGGCACGGTGGTCAACGCGGACGGCGAGCGGCGCGCCGACGTCCTCTGTGTGGACGGTCGCATCGCCGCGGTGGGCGATGGGCTCGAAGCGCCGATGGGCGCGCGAACCATCGACGCAGGCGGGCAGTACGTGATGCCTGGCGGGATCGATCCGCACACGCACATGCAACTGCCCTTCATGGGCACCGTCACGGCCGATGACTTTTTCACCGGCACGGCGGCGGCGCTGGCGGGTGGCACCACCAGCATCATCGACTTCGTGATCCCCGATCCGAAACAGCCGCTGATGGATGCTTACCGCACCTGGCGTGGCTGGTCGGTGAAGGCCGCGGCCGACCACGGTTTTCACGTCGCCATCACCTGGTGGGACGAGAGCGTGCACCGCGACATGGGCACGCTGGCGCGCGAAGAGGGCGTCAACAGCTTCAAGCACTTCATGGCGTACAAGAACGCCATCATGGCCGACGACGAGACGCTGGTGAACAGCTTCCGGCGTGCGCTGGAGCTGGGCGCGATGCCGACCGTGCACGCCGAAAACGGCGAGCTGGTCTTCCTGCTGCAGCAGGAGCTCAAGGCCGAGGGCATCACGGGGCCGGAAGCGCACCCGCTGTCGCGCCCGCCTGCGGTGGAGGCCGAAGCTGCGCAACGCGCCATCGCGATCGCCGACGTGCTCAACGTGCCGATCTACGTGGTGCACGTTTCGTGCGCCGAGTCGGCAGAAGCGATCGCGCGGGCGCGCATGCGGGGCCAGCGCGTGTACGGCGAGGTGCTGGCCGGCCACCTGCTGATCGACGACAGCGTCTACCGCCACCCGGACTTCGACTTCGCGGCGGCGCACGTGATGAGCCCGCCGTTTCGCGCGCCCGAGCACCAGGCGGCGCTGTGGCGGGGCCTGCAGGCCGGCCACCTGCACACCACGGCCACCGACCACTGCACCTTCTGTGCGGCGCAGAAAGCGGCAGGTCGGCTGGACTTCAGCAAGATCCCCAACGGCACGGGCGGCGTGGAAGAGCGCCTGAGCGTGATCTGGGATGCGGGCGTGAACACGGGGCGGCTGACGCCATCGGAGTTCGTGGCGGTGACTTCGGCCAACGCGGCCAAGCTGTTCAACATCCACCCGCGCAAAGGCTGTGTGGCCGTGGGCGCCGACGCGGACCTCGTGGTGTGGGACCCTGCTGCGACCAAGACGCTGTCGGCCAAGACGCAGCACTCGAAGGGCGACTTCAACATCTTCGAAGGGCGCACCGTGAAGGGCGTGCCGTCGCACACGCTGCGTGGCGGGCACGTCGCTTACGCCAACGGGCAACTGGACGTGGCGCCAGGTCAGGGCCGCTACGTCAAGCGGCCGACCTTCGGCCCGGTGTTCGATGCCCTCTCGCGCAAGGCGGCTTTGCACGCGCCGCAGCCGGTGGTGCGCGGCGCGGCTTGAAGCACGCGATGACGCCAACGTCTGGCTGCGCGCACCGGCTTGCGCCAACGTCCTCGGCCGAAGGTGCCAGGAAAGGAATGACATGACGACCAGCACGATCGAAGGCCCCTCCACCACCTGGCGCGTCAACGGCGATCGCTTGTGGCAAGCGCTGATGGAGTTGGCGCGCATCGGTGCCACGCCCAAGGGCGGTGTCTGCCGCCTGGCGCTGACCGACCTGGACCGGCAAGGACGGGACCTGGTCATCGGCTGGGCGCGCGAGGCTGGCATGTCCATCACGGTCGACCAGATCGGCAACGTGTTCATGCGCCGACCCGGCCGCAACAACGCGCTGCCACCGGTCATGACCGGCAGCCACATCGACACCCAGCCCACGGGTGGCAAGTTCGATGGCAACTATGGTGTGCTCGCGGGCCTGGAGGTGGTGCGCACGCTCAACGACCTGGGCCTGCAGACCGAGGCGCCCATCGAGGTGGCCTTCTGGACCAACGAGGAGGGCTCGCGCTTCGTGCCGGTGATGATGGGCTCGGGCGTGTTCGCCAAGGCCTTCTCGCTGGAGACGGCGTATGCCGCGAAAGACGTGGACGGCAAGACGGTGAAGGACGAGCTGCAGCGCATCGGCTACATCGGCGACGAGGTGCCGGGGCAGCACCCGGTGGGCGCCTACTTCGAGGCACACATCGAGCAGGGGCCGGTGCTGGAGGACCACGGCATCACGATCGGCGTGGTCGAAGCGGTGCTGGGCATCCGCTGGTACGACTGCACCGTCACGGGCATGGAGTCCCATGCCGGGCCCACGCCCATGGGCCTGCGCAAGGACGCGCTGCAGGTGGCCACGAAGATCATGCAGGAGGTGGTGGCCGTGGCCATGCGCCACCAGCCGCATGGGCGCGGCACGGTGGGCATGGTGCAGGTGCACCCCAACAGCCGCAACGTGATCCCGGGGCGGGTGAAATTCTCGATGGACCTGCGCAACGTCAGCAACGAGCTGCTTGACCAGATGGACGCGGAGATCCGCGCCTTCGCGCAAGGCATGGCCACGGAGTCGGGCCTGAAGGTGGAGATCGAAGAGGTGTCGCACTACCCGGCCGTGCCCTTTGAAGCCGGCTGCATCGACGCGGTGCGCCAGGCCACGCAGGCGCTGGGTTACTCGAACATGCCTTGCGTGTCAGGTGCTGGGCACGATGCCGTGTACGTGGCGCGCCTGGCACCGGCCGGGATGATCTTCGTGCCCTGCAAGGATGGCATCAGCCACAACGAGATCGAAGACGCGAAGGCCGAACACCTCGAAGCCGGCTGCAACGTGCTGCTGCACGCGATGCTGAACCGGGCGGGTGTCGTGCCTGCGTGAGGCAGGTGGATGGGCTCTTCGGTGCGATCGAGCGAGCCTCAGGCCGCCAGCGGTACCTGCAATCCACACCCCCGCAAGATCAGTTGCACCACGTGCTCCGTGGCGCGCTTGTGATCGGCCGGTCGCAAGGTTTCGCGGCCCAGCACGGCGCGGATCTGCACGTCGAAGTCGGCGTAGGTCTGCGTGGCCGCCCAGATGGTGAAGAACAGGTGGGTGCTGTCGAGCGGCGCCATGCGGCCTTGCGCGATCCAGGCGTCGATGACCGCAGCTTTGGCGCGCACCTGCTGGCGCAAGTCGGTGCGCAGCAGGTCCATCACCACCGTGGCGCCGTGGATGAGCTCGTTGGCGAACACGCGCGAGGCATCGGGCCGTTCGGCCGACAAGGCCATCTTCAGGCGGATGTAGCGTGCCAGCGCCTCGGCGGGATCGGCCTCGGGCGTGATGGCTTCGAGCGGGGCCAGCCAGTCCTGCTTGGTCACGCCGAGCACGGCGCGGTAGAGCTCGCGCTTGCTGCCGAAGTAGTAGTGCAGGTTGGCCTTGGGCAGGCCGGCTTCGTCGGCGATGTCGGCCATGGTGGCCCCGCCGAAGCCGGCCCGCGCGAACACCCGCTCGGCAGCACGCAGGATGGCCGACTCGCTGAGTTGCCTAACCTGTCTTTTCGCCGGTGCCGCCTGGGTGCTCATGCTGTCATTTTGCGGCCATGTCGGTGACCAGGTGCGTCATGGCGGCCTTGCCCGGGTCCTTCTTGATGACCGGGTCGCTGCCGCCACCCAACAGCACCTTGACCGTGCGCTCGTAAGCGGCGGGGTCGAGCACGCCCATCTTGGCGGTGCCGGCGTTGGAGATCAGCTTGGCCACGTTCTCCATCTGGCGCTTTTGCACGGCGAGGCTGGCGCTGCCCGAGGTGTCGTTGGCGACCACGATCTTGGCGGCTTCCTCGGGGTTCTTGACGGCGTCGCTCCAGCCCTTGAGGCTGGCCTTGACGAACTTGGCCATCTTGGCCACGAAGGCCTTGTCGCGCAGGTTGGGGCCCAGCACGTACAGGCCGTCTTCCAGCGTGGCCACGCCCTGGTCCTGGTAGAAGAAGGTGGTCAGCTCGCTTTCCTTGACGCCGGCGTCCACCACCTGCCAGTACTCGTTGTAGACCATGGTCGAGATGCAGGCGGCCTGGTTCTGCAGCAGCGGGTCGACGTTGAAGCCCTGCTTGAGCACGGTGATGTCCTTGCCCGGTTGCAGACCGAGTTTGCCCATCCAGCTCAGGAAGGGGTACTCGTTGCCGCCGTACCAGACGCCCAGCGTCTTGCCCTTGAAGTCCTTCGGGTTGCTCACCCCTGCGGACTTCTTGCACGTCAGCATCAGCCCCGATTTGTCGAAGACCTGCGCGATGTTGACCAGCGGCACGCCGTTCTCGCGCGCGGCCAGGGCATCGGGCATCCAGTTGACGATGACGTCGGCGGACTTGCCGGCCAGCACCTGCACGGGCGAGACGTCGGTGCCGCCGGGCTTGATGGTCACGTCCAGTCCGGCTGCCGAGTAGTAGCCCTTGGCCTGTGCGACGTAGTAGCCAGCGAACTGGGCCTGGGGCACCCACTTGAGTTGCAGCACGACCTTTTCGGCGGCGTGGGCGGACAGGCCCACGGTCGCGCAGGCAGACAGCAGGGCCAGCCGGAACAGGGAAGACATGCGGTTCATCGAGAGCTCCTGTGACAAGGGGTGGAGAAAAAAGAGGCGCACCCGGGCGCGCGATCAGGCCGATCGCACCGAGGGATGCCAGAAGTTCACGCGCCGCTCCAGGCGGCTCAGGCCCGCGTAGAACAGCATCCCCGTGGCGCTGGCCACGACGATCGTGGCCCACACCAGGGGCATGTTCATGCGCGAGGCCTCGGTCGAGATGCGAAAGCCCAGCCCCACCGTGGGCGAGCCGAAGAACTCGGCCACGATGGCGCCGATCAGCGCCAGCGAGGCGTTGACCTTGAGCGCACTGAAGATGAAGGGCAGGGCCACGGGCAGGCGCAGATCCAGCAGCGTGCGGCGGTAGCTGGCGGCGTACGAGTGCATCAGCTCGCGCTCGAGCTTGCCCGCTGCTTGCAGCCCGGCCAGCGTGCTGATGAGCGCCGGGAAAAAGGTCATCAGCACGATCACGGCAGCCTTGGAGGGCCAGTCGAAGCCGAACCACATCACCGCAATTGGCGCCACGCCCACCAGCGGCACGGTGCTGCTCAGCGAGGCAATGGGCAGCAGGCCGCGCTGCAGGAAGGGCAAGCGGTCGATGGCGATGCCGGTGAGCACGCCCAGGCCGCAACCGAGCGCGTAGCCGATGAACACGGCCTTGCCCACGGTCTGCACCAGGTCGGCGCCCAGCGTGCCGGCGTGCGTCCACAGCGCCACGGCGACCGACGACGGCGGTGGCAGCAGCACACGCGGCACGGCAAAGGCCGTCACCAGCTGCTCCCACAACAACAGCAGCCACAGGCCGAAGAGGCCGGCGGTCATGGCGCGTGCGCGCGGTGAGTCAGGCAGGTGGGCCCAGCGCCGCACCGTGACCCCGCTCAGCAGCGCCAGCGCCAAGGTGGCGAGCCAGTAGCCGCCAGCGACCACGCGGGTGTCGTCGCTCGGGGCCAGGTGAACGAGGCCAGCGCCGCCCAGCAAGGCCAGGGCGCTCAACAGGGCCGTGGCGGGCAGCCCAGGCGAAGGCCACAGGGCGCGCAAGGCGGCCAGCGCCAGGGTGGCGGGCGTGAGCAGCTGCCACAGCGTGTCGGCAAGGCCCTCGGCCTGCCACCAGGCGCGCGGCTGCAGGGTGAAGTCGCCCGGGTCGACCTGCATGAGCGGGGCGGTGATCGCCAGCAGCACGAGGGCCAGCGCCAGCACCGCGAGCACGGCGCCTGGGGCGGCGGGCCGTGGCGTGTTCGTGGGGCGGGCGATGCTTGGGGCGCTCGGGGCGCTTGAAGTGGTGCGGGTTGGCATGTCGGTGTCCCGTCGGTGCCTTGGGTCAGCGCACCGCGCCACGGTGGCGCAGCGCCAGGCGCTCGAGCCCGCTGACCGCTGTGGTCAGCAGCACGCCCAGCACGGTCGCCATCAGCAGGGCCGACCAGATCTGCACCGTGTTGCCGTAGTAGGAGCTCGTCAGCAGGCGCGCGCCCAGCCCGGCCTGCGCGCCGGTGGGCAGCTCGGCCACGATGGCGCCCACCAGCCCGGCGGCCACGGCCACGCGCAAGGCCGGGAACAGGTAAGGCAAGGCAGACGGCAGGCGCAGCAGCCACAGGCCCTGCCAGCGCGTGGCGGCGTAGGTGTGCAGCAGCTCGCGCTCGATGGCCTGGGGCGCGCGCAGGCCCTGCACCATCGCCACCGTCACCGGGAAGAAGCACAGGTACATCGCGATCACGGCCTTGGGCAAGACGCCGGTGAAACCCAGGCTGCCCAGCACCACCAGCACGATGGGCGCGATTGCCAGCACCGGCACCGTCTGCGACGCGACGATCCAGGGCATGAGGGCGCGCTCCAGCGTCACCGAATGCACGATGCCGATGGCCAGCAGCGCACCCAGCAGCGCCCCGAGCACGAAGCCCAGCAAGGTCGCTTCGGCGGTGACGCGGGCGTGAAAGATCAGGCTGCGCGGGTGGTCGATGGGCCAGTCCAGCAGGCTGTGCCAGGTGTCTTGCGCGATTTGATGCGGGGCAGGCAGGATGGGGCGGGCCATGGACCAGGTGGTCTGCACGAGCTCGGTGGCCGTCCACGGGGCATCGGGGCCGCCCAGGTGGCGCTCGATGGCGCCAGGTGCGTTCAGCGCGATGGCCAGCGCGTACCAGAGCAGCATCAAAACGGCGAGCACACACGCCACCGGCAACAAGCCTTGCGCGCGAAGCCAGCCCGTGCCGCCTGGTGCGCCCAGACCGGTGGCGGGGGAGGGGGTGGATGCGCTGGACACCGCTCGCGCCTTCAGTGGTGGCCGTCGGCCAGGGCGTCGCGCACCTCGTGCGCCAGTGCCATGAACTCGGGCGTGTCGCGCATGGCCAGCGTGCGCTCGGCGGGCAATGGCGAGTCGATCACCTTGACGATGCGACCGGGCCGGGGAGACATCACCACGATGCGCGTTGACAGGTAGACGGCTTCCGAAATCGAGTGCGTCACGAAGACCACGGTGCGCTGCTCGCGCCGCCACAGCTGCTGCAGCTGCGCGTTGAGGTCGTCGCGGGTGATCTCGTCGAGCGCGCCGAAGGGCTCGTCCATCATCAACAGCTTGGGCTCGAAGCCCAGCGCCCGCGCGATGGACACGCGTTGCTGCATGCCACCCGAGAGCTGCCACGGGTGCTTGCGCTCGAACTGCTCCAGGCCCACGCGGGCGAGCTGGGTGCGGGCGATCTCTCGCGCCTCGTCGGGTTGCCTGCCTTGCAGCTCCAGCGGCAGCATCACGTTGGAGAGCACCGTGCGCCAGGGCAGCAAGGCCGCAGCCTGGAAGACGTAGCCGTAGGCGCGGGCCAAGCGGGCTTCGTGCGGCGTGCGGCCGTTGACCAGCACCTGGCCCGAGGTGATGGGCTCGAGGTCGGCGATCACGCGCAGCAGCGTGGTCTTGCCGCAGCCCGAGGGCCCGATCAGCGACACGAACTCGCCCTGGCGGATGTCGAGGCTGACCTCGTGCAGCGCCCGCACCGGGGCGTCGGGCGCCGGGTAGGTCACGCTGGCGGCGTTGATCTGCACGACGGAGGGGCCGAACCCCGGGCGGCTGACCGAGGCGGTGGGGCGGGCGGGCATCGGGGACGCGTTCATGTCGGGGCCAGAAAGTTGACCGGGTGGTCAGGTTTTCATGGCGGACTTCATGCGAGTTCTGTGCCAACACGCAGGGCACGGCCTGCACCGCTTTGGTGGGTGCGCGGTGTTCAGGGCCTGGGCAAGCGCTTGGCCACACGCTGCAGAAAGCGCATCAGCTGTGGGTCGTTGGCGTGCGCCACGTTGAAGCGGAACCAGCCCGTGGGGCGCTGGTCGAGCATGAAGTAGTCGCCCGGCGCCAGCGCGATGCCCTCGGCCAGCGCCTCTTGCGCCACCTGGCGCGCCAGCGAGGCCCGATCGGGCTCGTCCACGTCAGGCCAGCCTGCGCACACGTACAGCCCGCTGTCCGGCACGGCCAGCGGCGCCATGCCGACGTCGAGCAGCGCCTCGACCACGCGCTCTCGCGAGGTGGCCAGGCGGTGGCGGATGCGCTCGAGGTAGCGCCGGTGCCCCGGGTCGGCCAGCACGCGCGCGGCGGCCCGCTCGTTGATCTCGGAGGTGGTCAGGCCGCAAGCCATCTTCACGCGCGCCAGCGGCTGCACCAGCGCGGGCGGGCAGGCCACGTAGCCCACCCGGATGGCCGGCGCGATGGTCTTGGAAAAGCCACCCAGCGTCAGCACCCGTTGCAGGCCATCGAGCCCGGCCAGCGAAGGCGCGTGCGGGCCGTCGAGGTCGCGGAAGATGTCGTCCTCGATCACCCACAGGTCGTGGCGCTCGGCCAGGGCCAGGATGCGGTGCAGCTGCTGCAGCCGCAGCGTGGTTGACAGCGGGTTGTGCCCCACCGTGGTGATGAACATGGCACGCGGGCGGTGCGCCAGGGCCAGTCGCTCCATGGCGTCGAGGTCCAGGCCCTGCTCGTTGCGCGGCACGCCGATGGGGTTCAGGCCATGGCAGCGCAACTGCGCGTGCAGGTTCCAGTAGCCGGGCTCTTCCACCAGCACGCTGTCGCCGGGACGCAGCAGGCCCATCATCACCAGCTCGAAGCCATGCGTGACGCCGTGCGTGAGGATGAGCTGGTCGGCGTGCACAGGCCCCAGCCGCTCGCCGAGCTCTCGGGCCAGCAGCTGGCGCAGGCCGGCATAGCCCAGCGGGTGGCCGTAGCTGGCCAGGTGCTCGCCAGCGATGCGCGTGGCCTGGCGCAGCGCGGCGTGGAAGTCGTTTTCGGCGTACCAGCTCAGTGGCAGCCAGCCGCAGCCGGCGGCCAGCAGGTCGCGTCCTTGCGCGAACATGTTCAGGCTCAGCCAGTCGTCACTGACCTGGGTGGACAGCGCCAGCTCGCGCGAGCTGCGCCGAGCCGCCAAGCGACTGGACTGCACGAAGTAGCCTGCCCCCTGGCGCGAGGCCAGCACCTGGCGCGCAACCAGGCCCGAGTAGGCCTCGGCCACGGTGAAGGTGCTCACGCCCAGCCGCGTGGCCATCTGCCGCACAGAGGGCAGGCGGGTGCCGGCTCGCAAGGCGCCTTCGGTCACGGCCTGTTCCACCGCGCCAGACACCAGCGTGACCAGGCTCGGTTCGTTGCGCACGCTGGTGTGCGCCGAGCGCTCGGCCCGCTCACCCAGGTCGGCCTGCAGCGATGCAAGCCAGTCGGCTTCGGCGGGGTGTTGGGTTCTGTCTGGGCGTGGCGATGGCATGGGCTGACTGTACAGGTCAAGATGCCTGCACGGCAGGTGTGTTCAAGCAATCCGTTTGCCAGTTTCATGCGCTCGCGTCATGCCGACGCTGGGCTGGGCGTGCCTACGATGGACGCCAGGCCATGGCTTGGCGGCGTCCCGCTGTCACCCGAAGCCCTCACCGAGGTCCACCCGATGCCCTTCAACCCCGCCACCGAAACCGCCGACCCGGCCACCCTCGACGGCCTGGCCCAGACCTGGTTGCCCTTCACGCCCAACCGCTATTTCAAGCAGCACCCCAAGGTCGTGGTCGGCGCCAGCGGCGCGCACTACCGCACGTCCGATGGCCGCGAGTTGTTCGACGCGCTTTCGGGTCTGTGGTGCTGCCCCATCGGCCACGCTCACCCGCGCGTGGTCGAGGCCCTGAGTCGCCAGGCCGCTGAACTCGACTACGCCCCGGCCTTTCAGGTGGCCCACCCTGGCGCGCTCAAGCTGGCCAGGCGCATCACCGAGCTGGCCCCTGCCGGCCTGGGCAAAGTCTTCTTCACCAACTCGGGATCCGAGTCGGTCGACACCGCCATCAAGATGGCGATTGGCTACCACCGCCTGCGTGGCGAGGGCGGCCGCCACCGCGTCATCGGCCGCGAGCGCGGCTACCACGGCGTGGGTTTTGGCGGCATCTCGGCCGGTGGCATGGTGGCCAACCGCAAGATGTTCGGCTCGGTCATGCTGCCTGGCGTGGACCACCTGCCGCACACCTGGTCGCCCCAGCACATGGCCTTCTCCAAGGGCCAGCCGACCTGGGGCACGCACCTGGCCGACGAGCTCGAGCGCCTCATCGGCCTGCACGACGCCAGCACCATCGCTGCTGTCATCGTCGAGCCGGTGCAAGGCTCGACCGGCGTCATCGTGCCGCCCGTGGGTTACCTGCAAAAGCTGCGCGAGACCTGCACGCGCCACGGCATCTTGCTGATCTTCGACGAGGTCATCACCGGCTTTGGTCGCCTGGGCACGCCTTTCGGTGCCCAGCGCCTGGACGTCACGCCCGACCTCATCACCTTCGCCAAGGGCATCACCAACGGCACGGTGCCGATGGGCGGCGTGATCGCCCGAGACGACATCCATGACACCTTCATGGGCGTGCAGGCGCCCGAGTACGCCGTCGAGTTCATGCACGGCTACACCTACTCGGGTCACCCCATGGCCTCGGCGGTGGGCCACGCCGTGCTCGACGTGCTGTTGGGCGATGGCCTGATCGAGCGCGCCCGCAGCCTCGAGCCCGTGCTCGAAGAAGGCCTGCACAGCCTGAAAGGCGAGCCCGGTGTCACCGACATCCGCAACTTCGGTTTCTGCGGTGCGGTGGACCTGCAACCCTGGCCGGGCCAGCCGGGGCTGCGTGCATTGCGCGTTTTCGAGGTCGCGATGACGATGGGCGTGCTGCTGCGCTTCACCGGCGACACCATCGCCATGGGCCCGCCCTTCATCGCCACCCATGACGATCTGCACAAGATGGTCGACGTGCTGCGCACCGCCATCCGCCTGAACGCCGACCCGCAATGAGCCTGTCGCCCCGAGACCGCTCCTTGAATTCGACCCCAGCACCTTCCCCGGAGACACGCATGTACACAGTCCACCACCACATCGGCGGTCGCCTTCAGCCCTCCACCTCGTGCCGCCAGGCCGACATCTTCAACCCCGCACTGGGGCGCGTGCAGGGCCAGGTCGACCTGGGCACCGTGCAGGAGCTCGACGCCGCCGTCGCCGCCGCGCAGGCCGCCTTCCCGGCCTGGTCGGCCCAGCCGCCGTTGGCCCGCGCCCGCGTGATGTTCCGCTTCCTGAACCTGCTGCAGGCGCGCGCCACCGAACTGGCCGAGCTCATCGTCAAGGAGCACGGCAAGACCTTGCCCGATGCCATGGGCGAGGTGGCCCGCGCCATCGAGGTGGTCGAGTTCGCCACCGGCATCCCGCAGCTGCTCAAGGGCGAGTACACCGACCAGATCGCGCGCGGCATCGACGCCTGGTCCATGCGCCAGCCGCTGGGCGTGGTCGCCGGCATCACGCCGTTCAACTTCCCGGCCATGGTGCCCATGTGGATGTTCCCGGTGGCCCTGGCCTGCGGCAACACCTTCGTGCTCAAGCCTTCCGAGCGCGACCCCTCGCCCTCGCTGCTGATGGCCGAGTGGCTGCAAGAAGCCGGTCTGCCCGATGGTGTTTTCAACGTGGTGCAGGGCGACAAGGCCATCGTCGACGCCATCCTGGCGCACCCGCAAGTGCAGGCGGTCAGCTTCGTGGGCTCGACCCCGGTGGCCGAGTACATCTACGCCGAAGGCGCGCGCCACGGCAAGCGCGTGCAGGCCCTGGGCGGCGCCAAGAACCACCTCGTCGTCATGCCCGATGCCGACCTGGAGCAGGCCGTTGACGCGCTGATTGGCGCGGCCTACGGCTCGGCCGGCGAGCGTTGCATGGCCATCTCGGTGGCCGTGGCGGTGGGCGATGTGGCAGACGAGCTGGTGGCGTCGCTGGCCACCCGCGTGCGCGCTTTGCGCGTGGGCGAAGGTCATCAAGCTGATGCCGAGATGGGCCCGGTCATCACGCGCATGGCGCAGCAGCGCATCGAGGGGCTGATTGGACAGGGCATCGAAGAGGGCGCCCTCGCCGTGGTCGATGGGCGTGGCCTGCGCGTGCCGGGCCACGAAGACGGCTTCTTCGTCGGCGGCACCTTGCTCGACCAGGTCTCGCCCGAGATGAGCGTCTACCGCGAAGAGATCTTCGGCCCCGTGCTCTGTGTGGTGCGCGTGCCGGACATCGCCGCCGCGGTCAAGCTCATCAACGACCACGAATACGGCAATGGCGTGGCCCTCTACACCCGCGACGGCGGCATCGCACGCGAGTTCGTGCGCCACATCCAGGTGGGCATGGTGGGCGTGAACGTGCCCCTGCCGGTGCCGATGGCCTTCAACAGCTTCGGGGGCTGGAAGCGCAGCCTGTTCGGCGACCACCACGCCTACGGCCCCGAGGGCGTGCGCTTCTACACCCGCCACAAAGCTGTGATGCAGCGCTGGCCCGACAGCATCGCGCGCGGGCCTGAGTTCGCGTTCCCGCAGCTCAAGTGATGCCTCCAGCTCGATGCAGTGAGATCTGGCACGCCCTGCCAGGCTGCCCCGGCAACCCCGGGTTGTGGCCCGTCAACAGGGCGTGCTACAGTGTTTCCATGCGTACCACGGTCCGTTACTACTTTTGGCACTTTCACATCCAGCACCTCACCGGCGCAGGAGTGGCCAACGCGTAAGCAGACCCACCCAACTGAAACCGCCGGCACAACCGGCGGTTTTTTTTATTCCGCCTCTGATCGAAGCACCCCAACAGGATCGCCCCATGAGCACCCACTCCAGCGCCGCCGAAGGCTGGGTTCCGCCCGCCGACAAGACCTCGCAGACCGATGACGAACGCATCAAGAACGTCACGCCGCTGCCGCCGCCCGAGCACCTGATCCGCTTCTTCCCGATCCGCGGCACGGCCATCGAGACGCTGGTTTCGCGCACGCGCAAGGCCATCCGCAAGATCGTGCACGGCAAGGACGACCGCCTGCTGGTGATCATCGGCCCCTGCTCCATCCACGACCCGGCCGCCGCCATCGAGTACGCCCGCAAGCTGCGCGATTTGCGCGAGCAGTACGAAGGCACGCTGGAAGTGGTCATGCGCGTGTACTTCGAAAAGCCCCGCACCACCGTGGGCTGGAAGGGGCTGATCAACGACCCCTACCTCGACGAGTCCTTCAAGATCGACGAGGGCCTGCGCATGGCCCGCCAGCTGCTGCTGGAGATCAACCGCCTGGGCGTGCCCGCGGCCAGCGAGTTCCTCGACGCGATCTCGCCGCAGTACATCGGTGACCTCATCAGCTGGGGCGCCATCGGTGCACGCACCACCGAAAGCCAGGTCCACCGCGAGCTGGCCTCGGGCCTGAGCGCACCCATCGGCTTCAAGAACGGCACCGACGGCAACATCAAGATCGCCACCGACGCCATCCAGGCTGCCGCCGGTGCCCACCACTTCCTGTCGGTGCACAAGAACGGCCAGGTCGCCATCGTCGGCACGGCTGGCAACCCCGACTGCCACGTCATCCTGCGCGGTGGCAAGGCCCCGAACTACGACGCCGCCAGCGTGGCCGCCGCCTGCAAGGACCTCGAAGCCGCCAAGCTGCACCCTTCGCTGATGGTCGACTTCAGCCACGCCAACAGCTCCAAGCAGCACGAGCGCCAGGTGGTGGTGGCCCAGGACATCGCCGAGCAGGTCTCGGGTGGTTCGCACCAGGTCTTCGGCGTGATGGTGGAAAGCCACCTGTGCGCCGGCGCCCAGAAGTTCACCCCGGGCAAGGATGACCCCAAGAAGCTGGCCTACGGTCAGTCGATCACCGATGCCTGCATCGGCTGGGACGACTCCGAGAAGGTGCTCAAGATCCTGTCCGACGCGGTCAAGGCCCGTCGCGCGCGCAAGGGCTGAGCGAGGGTTGAGCGCTGGACGGCTGCGCCCACCTCCCCCTTATTGGGGATTTGGGACCGCAGCCAGGGGGGCGATGACCGGAAAACGGACGGTGGCAGCGGATACTCGCGGCTGCAGTCCCTTCACCCTTGGCAGAGCATGACGATCGCTGGCCCCCGTTTCCTCCTGGTCGATGACCACGCCCTGTTCCGCATGGGCCTGGGCCTGATGCTGGCCGAGCGCTGGCCGCAGGCCTTGCTCACCCAGGCGGGCACCTGGGCTCAGGCGCTGGAACACCTGCGTCACCAGCCGGTTGACTTGGTCATGCTCGACGTCCACCTGCCAGACGGGCACGGCCTGTCCGACCTGCCCGCGCTCAAGGCGGCGGCTCCGCAGACGCGGGTGCTGTTCATGTCGGGCGAGGTCACGGCCGAGCTGATCGCGCAGGCGCGCGAGGTGGGCGCCGAGGGCTTCATCCCGAAATCGGCCCAGGCCGACGACATCGTGGGGGCCGTGCAGACCTTGCTTCGAGGCGAGACCTCGTTTGCCGCTCTGCCGTACGCCACGCTGTCCGCGCTCCAGGCCGGGGCTGCACACGGGGCGCAGGCGCCGGAGTTGGCCATGCTGGCCAGCGAAGCCGGCCCCACCTTCACCGAGCTGCAGCTCCAGATCCTGGGCTACCTCGGGCGGGGCACGCCCAACAAGGCGATCGCTCGGCAGTTGGGCATGAGCGAGAGCGCGGTGCGTGCCGAGGTGTCCTGGATCACCGAATGGCTGCAGGCCACCAGCCGGCAGGAAGCCTACGAGCGGGCCGTGGCCCGTGGCCTGATCTCGCCATGACACAAACGTCGATGTGGGCCAGCGCGCTGCGCTTGGATCCGCCCCGCTCGCTGTCGGCCCAGGTGGAGTTGATCGACCGGGGCCTGAGCACCGCGATGGTGGCCACGGCCCTGGTGGCGCTCATCGCCGCCGTGGCTTACCAGTTCACGGTGGGCGATGGGCGAATCTGGTGGTGGTCGGCGGGCACCGTGGGCCTGGCCTGGGCCGGTTTGATCGCGCATCGCCTGATGCCTTCTCCAGGGCAGTCGGATTTCGAGCCGGTCCGACATGCGCGGTTTCTGCTGACCTTGGCTGCGCTCAGCGGCGCGTGCTGGGGGGCGCTGGCGCTGCTCTTCATCCGCCCGGGCGAGCCTGACTCGGCCACGCTGGTGATCTGCCTGATCGCTGGCATGGGCTCGGCTGCGCTGGGCATCTTTGGCTCGGTGTGGCCGGTGGCCTTGTCTTACTGGCTTTGCTGCCTGGTGCCGCTGATCGTGGCCCTGGTGCGAGCGCAAGGCACCATCAACTGGGCGCTGGCCGCAGGCGCCACCGCCTACCTGTGGGCGATGGCCGTCTACTCGTTCCACGCTTCGCGCATGACGCTGCGCTCCATCGAGCTGCGCTTCGAAAACGAAGGCCTGGTCGACCGCCTGCGGGACCAGACCCAGCGGGCGCTGGAGGCGCGCGAGATGGTCGAGCAGGCCCTGGTCGAGGCCGAAGACGCCAACCGGGCCAAGACCGTCTTCCTGGCGTCTGCCAGCCACGACTTGCGCCAGCCCCTGCACGCCGCCGGGCTCTACCTGGGAGCGCTCTCTCGTGCCGGGCTCAACGACCGGCAGGCCCACCTGGTGCGTCACGTGATGGCCTCCAACGAGGCGGCCAACGAGATGCTGGGCACCCTGCTGGATTTCTCCAAGGTCGACGCGGGCGTGGTGCAGCCCCAGCTGCGCAGCTTTGCGCTGCAGCCGCTGTTTCACAAGCTCGAGCGCGAACTGGCGCCGCTGGCCGAGAGCAAGGGCCTGGCCTTCCGTTTGCGCGACACCCGCCTGGTGGTGCAGGCCGACCCGGCGCTGGTCGAGATGATCATCCGCAACCTGCTGGTCAACGCCGTGCGCTACACCGAGCGGGGTGCGGTGTTGCTGGGCTGTCGGCGCCGCGTCGGACGCGCCGTCATCGAGGTTTGGGACACGGGCATCGGCATCCCCGAGTCGCAGCACCGCGAGGTCTTCCGAGAGTTCCATCAACTGGGCAACCCCGAGCGCGACCGACGCAAAGGCCTGGGGCTGGGCTTGTCCATCGTCGACGGGCTGGCTCGGGCCATGGGCGTGGAAGTGGGGCTGGCCTCCCGCGAGGGGCGCGGATCGGTGTTCCGCCTGACGCTGCCCATCAGCCAGGCGGCGGTGATCGCATCGGACCGCCTTGGCGACGAGGGGGGCGACCTGGGGGGGCTGAACGTGCTGCTGATCGAAGACGACGAGTCGGTGCTGGCCGCCATGAGCGACCTGCTGATGAGCTGGGGCTGCGCCTGCGAGACCGCCTCGTCGGTGGACGAGGCCCTGGCGCGGCTGGACGCCTTCACGCCACACCTGTTGCTGGTCGACTACCGCCTGCGCGACCACCGCAGCGGCATCGAGGCTGTGTCGCTCATCCGCGCACGTTTGGGACCGGACCTGCCCGCCTTCCTGGTCACCGGCGACACCGGCCCGCAGCGCTTGCGTGAAGCCCACGCATCGGGCCTGGTGCTGCTGCACAAGCCGGTGCCGGCCGAGCGCCTGCACGCGGCCCTGCTCAGTCAGTGGCGTCGGGTGCAGGGACAGGCCGCCGGGCGTGCATCAGCAGCAGGCTGAGCGCCAGCACGCCCAGCCACAGGCCCTGGCCGGCCACGCCGTGGTGGTCGAACACCCAGCCGCTGATGACGGGGCCGATGGCGCCGCCCGCCGTGTAGCCGGCGATCATGGCCGAGGTGCCGGCGATCGCCGATGAATGCGCGAAGTCGTGCGCCACGCGGATCATGCTCAGCGTGTAGAGCGCCCCGCCGATGCCGCCCCAAAGCAGCGCACAGGCCCACAGCAGTTCAGGGTGCTGGCTCGAGCGCGTGAAGGCCAGGGCGCTGAGCACCAGCACCACCGCGCCGCCCACGAACAATCGCCGCGCGGGCAGCCGATCGGCCAGCCAGCCCAGCGGGTACTGCAGCACGAAGCTGCCCACGCCCAGGGCGCCGGCGATGGAGGTGGCCGCCGCCAGGCTCAGCCCGATCTCCGAGCCGTGGGCCGTGGTGATGGAGCCCAGCCCCACCTCGAAGACCCCGCCCACCACGGCCGCCCAGGCCAGCGTGGGCCGAAAGCGCCAGGCTGAGAGCAGGCCCATGGGCTCGTGGTCGTCGTGCATGGCTTTGAGCCGGGTGATCGAGGGCACCAGCACCAGGGACAAGCCCAGTGCGAGGCCGCCAGCCGCCAGCAGGTTGGCACCGATGGGCCCCAGCCCCAGCAGGCCCGGCAGGAATGGCCCCAGCGCCATGCCCGCACCCAGTTGCGCCTGGTACAGGCCCGTGAGCCGGCCCCGGTGCGACGGTGGGGTGTTGTGCGCGATCAGCGCCTCCGTGGCGTTCCAGGCTGCGGCGGCACCCAGGCCGGCCATCAAGCCAAAGACGCACCACAGCCGGTAGTCGTCGGTGAAAAGGTAGCCCAGGCAGGCGATGAGCTCGAGCAGCAGGCCCAGCCGGTAAGCCTGACCCACGCCGATGCGGCCGAACAACTTGGGCACCAGCGGCACCAGCAGCGCCACGCTCAAAAACGGCAGCGTGGCGAACCAGCCGATGGCCGTGGCGCTGGCGCCCTCGGTTTGCAGGCGCACGGCCAGCACCGGGTTGAGCAGGCTGTAGCTGAGCACCACGAAGGTGGTGCCCCACATCACCCGCCACAAGCCGGGCGGCAGCGCAGGCAGGTTCAGGCCAGGCACGTGGTTCAGTTCAGCCAGCCCTTGCGGCGGAAGTACCAGAAGGGCGTGATGGCCGACATGATCATCACCAGCACGGCGAACGGGTAGCCAAAACGCCAGTTCAGCTCGGGCATGGCGTTGAAGTTCATGCCGTAGATGCTGGCGATCAGCGTGGGCGGCAGGAAGGCCACCGAGGCCACCGAGAAGATCTTGATGATCTTGTTCTGGTTGATGTTGATGAAACCGACGGTCGCGTCCATCAGGAAGTTGATCTTGTCGAACAGGAAGGCCGTGTGCGAGTCGAGCGAGTCGATGTCGCGCAGGATCTGGCGGGCCTCTTCGAACTGGTCTGCGTTGAGCATGCGCGCGCGCATCATGAAGCTCACCGCGCGGCGCGTGTCCATCACGTTGCGGCGGATGCGGCCGTTCAAGTCTTCCTGGCGGGCGATGGCGGCCAGCGCCTCGGCGGCGGCCTGGTCGTTGACCTCGTCCTGCAGCACGCGCTTGCTGACCTTTTCCAGCTCGTCGTAGATGTTCTCCAGCGTGTCGGCGGAGTACTCGGCGTCGGCGTCGTAGAGCTTGAGCAGCACGTCCTTGGCGTCTTCGATCAGGGCCGGGATGCGGCGCGCGCGCATGCGCAGCAGGCGGAACACCGGCAGGTCTTCCTTGTGGATCGAAAACAGGATGTTGTTGTGCAGGATGAAGGCCACGCGCACGTTGCGGGGCGCCTCGTCGTCGTCGATCAAAAAGTCCGAGCGCAGGTGGATGGCGCCTTCTTCTTCGTAGAAGCGGGCGGACTCTTCCAGGTCCTCGTCGACGATGTCGCCGGGGATGACGAGGCCGAAGCAGGCGGCGATCCAGCCTTTTTCTTCCGGCGTGGGGTCTTCGAGGTCGACCCAGACCGGGCGCGACGGCGTCAGCTCGTCGAGGCTGTCGATTTCTTCCTGGAACAGGCGGCCATTGGCCAGCGTGAAGACGTTGAGCATCGGGACTCCAGCACCTGATCACGCTCGGGCCGGGTCGCATGCGAGGCGATGCGGCTGCGGGGCGTGCAGGTTGTTTGACGGGTGAGGGGGTGTGGTTGCCGCCCCCTCCCGCGTGGGCCCGACCGGTCTCAGCGCGAGGCTGACCTGGTGGGCCGCAGCCGGTGCCTGCGTTTGCCTTGCGAGCGCTGGTCAGCGCGAGGCGGTGCGGGTGGCCGGCTGGCCGAAGTGGGCGGTCACCAAGGGTGACTGTCCAAGGTGGTTGCTCCAAAGGTGCGCCGTGCAAACGGCAACGCGTCATTATGGCGCGTGCTCGACTCGGGCTGGGGTGCGGAGTGCCGCATCGGGTGGAAAAAACACACGGGTGTGGGGAGGGCTGTATCGTTGTGCCCCATGTCCCTGCCGCACACCGCCTCCCGCCTCGACCTGAACCTCTTTCGCGTCATGGACGCGGTCTACGAGCACGGCGGCATTTCGGGCGCAGCTCGGCACCTGCACCTGAGCCAGCCGGCGGTGAGCCATGCGCTGGCCCGCCTGCGCCGCCTGTGGGGGGATCCGCTGTTCGTGCGTCAGGGCAACCAGATGGTGCCCACCGAGCTGACGCGGCGAGTCATCGGCGAGGTGCAGGCCCACCTGCGCGGCCTGCAGTCGCTCATGGGCCAGGCCGACACCTTCGACCCCCTCACGTTGAACATGACCCTGCGCCTGGGCATGCGCGACGTGCTCGAAGCCATCACCTTGCCGCCCCTGATGAGCCGCCTTGCTCAGGCCGCGCCCCAGGTCAAGATCGCCAGCGTGCGCGTGCCGCGTGACGCGCTGGAGCGCACCTTGACGATGGGCGAGGTGGACCTGGCCATCGACCGCCAGCGCCGGGTCACGGGCCGCATCCGGGGCGAACACCTGGCCGATGAGCAGCTCTCGGTGCTGATGCGGCGCGGCCACCCCCTGGCCAGCCGCCAGCTCAGCGTGGCCGACTACTTTGCACAAACCCATGTGATGGTGGCGCTGCAGCCCGACCAGCCCGACCCCCTGCAGGCGGTCTGGGCGGCCCAGGGCCTGGGTGAGCGCCAGGTCATCCTGCGCTGCCAGCACTACTTCGCGGCGGCCAACGTCGTGGCGGCGGGCGATGCCCTGCTGACCCTGCCGCGCACCTACGCCGAGGAGCTCACCCGTGCGCTGCCCCTGGTGCTGGCCGACCTGCCGCTGGCGCTGCCGCCCATCGGCATCTGGATGTACTGGCACGCCGACCGCGACGCCGACCCCGTGCACCGCTGGATGCGCGAGAGCGTGGCCCAGGGCGCCCGTGAGGCCATGCGCCACGTGCATGACTTGGGATGAAAATTCATCATTTGATGCAAGGGTGAGGGCGGCGTAGCATCCAGGGGCAACGGTCGGACACCGACTTTTCACATCCCCAAAAGGAGACAGCCATGGACTTCCAGCCCAGCGAACGCGCCCAGAGCTACGCCAAGCGCGTGCGTGCCTTCATCGACGAGCGCATCGCCCCCGTCGAGGCCCAGCACTGGAAGGAGATCGGCGAGGCCCGCCACGGCGGCGACTGGACGCAGTGGAAGATCCCGTCGCGTGTCGAGGAGCTCAAGGCGCAGGCCAAGGCCGAAGGCCTGTGGAACCTCTTTTTGCCCGACGCCAAGCTGGCCCCGGGCCTGAGCGTGCTCGAGTACGCCTTCAGCGCCGAGCAGACCGGCCGCTCGATGATGGCGCCCGAGATCTTCAACTGCAACGCGCCCGACACCGGCAACATGGAGGTGCTCTGGAAGTACGGCAGCGACGAGCAGAAGGCCCAGTGGCTCACGCCCCTGCTCAATGGCGAGATCCGCTCCGTCTTCTTCATGACCGAGCCCGATGTGGCCTCGTCCGACGCCACCAACATGGCAGCCACTGCCGTGGTCGAGGGCAACGAGATCGTGCTCAACGGCAAGAAGTGGTGGTCCTCCGGCGTGGGTGACCCGCGCTGCAAGATCGGCATCTTCATGGCCGCCACGCCCAACGCCGAAGCCGGCCGCCATGGCCAGCACTCGATGGTGCTGGTGCCGCTGGACGCGCCCGGTGTCGAGATCAAGCGCATGCTGCCCGTGTTCGGCGAATACGACGAGCCGCACGGCCACGGCGAGGTGCACTTCACCAACGTGCGCCTGCCGCTGTCCAACGTCATCGCCGGGCCGGGGCGTGGCTTCGAGATCGCTCAGGGCCGCCTCGGCCCGGGCCGCATCCACCACTGCATGCGCTGCATCGGCGCGGCCGAGAAGTCGCTGGAGCTCGCCATCCAACGTGGTCTCAAGCGCGTGGCCTTCGGCAAGCCCATCATCAACCTGGGCGGCAACCGCGAGCGCATCGCCGAGTGCCGACTGGCCATCGACCAGGCTCGCCTGCTGACCCTGCAAGCCGCCTGGAAGATCGACAACCTGGGCGTGATGAGCGCGCTCACCGACGTCTCGGCCATCAAGGTCGTGGCGCCGAGCATGCTGCAGCAGGTGGTGGACTTCGCCATCCAGATGCACGGTGGCATGGGCGTCTCGCACGACACCCCGCTGACGGCCTTCTTCAACCAGGCCCGCTCGCTGCGCCTGGCCGATGGCCCCGACGAGGTCCACAAGGGCATGATCGCCCGACTGGAGCTGATGAAGTACGGCTCGAAGTGACGCGGAAAGTGACGCACTGAGATGGGATCGCTCTACCTCGTCCGCCACGGCCAGGCCTCGTTCGGCAGCCAGAACTACGACGCGCTCTCGGCGTTGGGTCACCAGCAGGGGCACGTCGTCGGCCAGGCCTTGAAGGCCCGCGGCGTGGTGCCCGAGGTGGTGGTGGCCGGCACCATGCAGCGCCACCAGGAGACGGCGCGTGCGGCGCTCTCGGCCATGGCGCTGGACGTGTCGATGCAGGTGTTGGCCGGCGTCAACGAGTTCGACCACGAGGACGTCATCGAGGTGGCCGAGCCCCGCTTTGCCGACAAGGCTTTGATGATGGCGGAGATGGCCGCCAGCGGTGACCCGCGCCGGGCCTTCCAGGCCTTCTTCCAGGACGCGGTCTCGCGCTGGGTGGCGGGCCACCACGACGCCGAGTACCAGGAGCCGTGGTCCACCTTCAAGCTGCGCTGCGTGACGACCCTGGCCGAGCTGGTCCAGCTCACGCCGCCCAAAGGCCAGGCCGTGGTCTTTACCTCGGGGGGCTTCATCAGCGTGGTGTGCGCGCACCTGCTGGGCCTGCACGACACGCAGGCCTTCACCATCAACTGGACGCTGGCCAACGCCGGCATCACCAAGATCAACGTGGGCCGGGACGGCCTGCACCTGCTGTCGGTCAACGAGCACGGGCACCTCGAAGGCGTGGCGCCTGCGGGCGCGCCCTCGCTGCTGAGCTACCGCTGAAGAGGGCAGCCGGCGCTGGCTGGTGCCGATCTGTGCTGCCTGACCTGGCGGCCATCTGTCGATGGGACGGCTGCTGTGGCTCGCGCACAATGAGGGCAGGCCGTGCGCTGGGCTCGGCCTCAATCAACAAGGGACACGAACATGAAGACGGCGCTGAAGGTCGTGGGTGGGCTGGTGCTCGCCCTGTTGTTGCTGGTGGTGGGCGGTGTGGCCGCATCCTGGGCCCCCGATCGGGACGTGGAAACGCTCAAGGCCAAGTGGGCGCCCGCGCCCTCGCAGTTCACAGAGATCCTGGGCATGCAGGCCCACTACCGCGATGAAGGCCCCCGCGACGACGCCGAGCCCATCGTGCTGCTCCACGGCACCTCGGCCAGCCTGCACACCTGGGACGGCTGGACAGAGGCCCTGAAGGGCCAGCGCCGCGTCATCCGCATGGACCTGCCTGGCTTCGGCCTCACAGGCCCCATGCCCGATGGCAATTACCGCCTGACCCGCTACGTCGAGTTTGTCGTCGCGCTGATGGACAAGCTGGGCGTGCAAAAGGCCGTGGTGGCTGGCAACTCCTTCGGAGGCAACCTGGCCTGGAAGGTGGCGGTGGACCACCCGCAGCGCGTGAGCAAGCTCGTGCTGGTGGATGCGGCCGGCTACCCCTTCGACCCGCAGTCCATGCCGATCGGCTTCAAGATCGCGCAGATCGGCGCGCTCAAGCCGCTGATGCAGAACACCCTGCCGCACAGCATGATCGAGTCCAGCGTGCGCAACGTCTACGGTGACCCGTCCAAGGTCACGCCCGAGTTGATCGATCGCTACTACGAGCTGACCCTGCGCGCTGGCAACCGTGGCGCCTTGCGCGAGCGCTTCGCACAAAGCCCCAGCGGCGAGTTCACCGCGCAGATCGCCAGCATCAAGCAACCGACGCTGATCATCTGGGGCGGGCAAGACCGCCTGATCCCGCCGGACAACGCCGACAAGTTCCAAAAGGACATCGTCGGCAGCCGACTGGCCATGTTCGACGCCCTGGGCCACGTGCCCCACGAGGAAGACCCGGCGGCCACCGTGTCGGCGGTGCAGGCTTTCCTGAAGCAGTGATTTGAGTCGTTCAACGCGAAACGTTTGATCACATCGGGCGGAAACATTGGGCGACAAAAAGCCCCTGGAATGGGGGGCAGGGCGTCCGGCGCTGCGACTACAGTCCGCGCCGGACGCTTTGTTTGAGCCGCCGATCGCGCATCGGGCGGCGCTTCACACCCCTACAGGAGACCCCATGAACAAGATCGCCCTGGCCGCTGCCCTGCTGGCCCTCGCCACCTCCGCCTCTGCCCAACTGGCCAACAAGGCCTACATCGGCGGTGCTTTCGGCATGTCCAACGTCGCTGTCGATTGCGGTGGCGTCGCTTCGTGCGACAACGACGACACCGGCTACAAGTTCTACGCTGGCTACAAGGTGCACCCGCAAATCGCCATCGAAGGCGGCTACATCGACTTCGGCAAGTCCAACATCAACGTGGGCTCGTTCGGCGTGGGCTCCATCGCTGTCGACGGCTTCCTGATCAACGCAGCTGGCCGCCTGCCCTTCACCCGCGAGCTGACCGGTGTCGGCCGCCTGGGCCTGGCCATGGTGGACACCAAGTCCACCGGCTTCCCCTACGGCAACCGCACCGATGGCAGCACCAACGCCTACTTCGGCCTGGGCCTGGAATACAGCTTCAACAAGAACCTGCGCGGCACCGCCGCCGCCGACTTCACCACGGGTGAGATCGCTGGTGAAGAAGGCTCGGTTCGCCTGCTGAGCATCGGTCTGCAGTACGACTTCTGATTCGTCAACGCCTGAAAAGGTGGCCGCCACGCAAACAAGTGTGGTGGCCGATCCTCACCCGTTTGACCGATCGGAGCGCCCCTGCTGTTTCAGACACGTAACGTTGTTAGATTCGCCACCGCGGCGAATGGCGCCGTGTTTTTGATCCAGGGAGTTCCCATGAAAAAGATTGCTGTGGCGGGTCTGCTGACCGCCATGATGGCCGCTGCTTCGGCGCAGGTTTATGTGGGTGGCGTTGTGGGCAAGTCCCACGTCAACCTCAGCTGCGAAGACTACAACCTGGGCTGCGACAAGTCCGACACCGGCACGAAGTTCTACGTTGGCTACAAGCTCAACCCCACCGTGGCGCTGGAAGCTGCTTACGCTGACTTCGGCAAGGGCACACGCGGTTTCACCGACAGCTACTTCGACGGCTTCCTGCTGCGCGATGGCGACGTGACGGAAAGCTTCGAGGCGCGTGGCGTTTTGCTGGCTGCGGCCTTCCGTGTTGACGCCCACCCTCAGCTGGCACTGGTGGGGCGCCTGGGTCTGGCGGCCCTGAAAACCCACTTCACCCAATCGATGCCTGTTGCGGCCTACCGCTATTCGGAGTCCGACGACTCCGTCAAGCCGTACTTCGGTCTGGGCGTCGAGTTCGCGCTGAACAAGAACCTGCGCCTGACCGCTGATGCGGACTTCACCAACGCCGAAGTCAACGGCGACAGTGGCGCGGTCCGCCTGTTGGGCGTCGGCCTGCAATACGCCTTCTGAGCACCGGTTGGCACCTGAGCAGCGAGCCTGCTCAAGCCTTCGAGACGGCCCTCTTCGCAGGGCCGTTTTTCATGGTTTCATCGCTGCGCGAGGGCATCAAAGCCTGGCGGCCAGGCGTGCCGCTTGGTCGATCGCCTTCTTGGCATCGAGCTCACCCGCTTCGAAGGCCCCGCCAATGACGTGCACCGGCTTGCCCAGCGCCACCAACTCATCGGCCAACTCGCGCAACGGCACCTGACCCGCGCACAGCACCACGTTGTCGCAGGCGATCCAGGTTGGGTTCTCGCGTTTCTCTCCGAAGCTGATCAGCAGGCCCTCGCCGCCGATGCGCTCGTAGTTCACGCCGCCGATCATCTCCACGTTCTTCATCTTCAGCGATGCCCGGTGGATCCAGCCCGTGGTCTTGCCCAGGCCGTTGCCCAGCTTGCCCTTCTTGCGCTGAAGCAGCACGACCTCGCGCGCAGCGGGTGTGGGCTTGGGCCCCTCGGGGCGCAGCCCGCCCGGTGCGCTCGACGGGTCGGTCACGCCCCATTCCTGCATCCACGCGACCAGGTCTTGCGAGGGCGACTTGTGTTCGGTGTCGTGCACCAGGTACTCGGCCACGTCGAAGCCAATGCCGCCTGCGCCGATCACGGCCACCTTGCGACCCACCGGTTTTTTGTGGCGCAGCACGTCGATGTAGCTCAGCACCTTGGGGTGGTCCTGGCCGGGGATCTTCGGGTCGCGCGGGGTCACGCCCGTGGCGACGATGACTTCGTCGAAGCCGTTCAGCGCGGCGGCGTCAACGCGCGTGTTGAGCTTGAGCTGCACGCCCGTGACCTCGATGCGCTTGCGAAAGTGCCGCAGCATCTCGTCGAACTCTTCCTTGCCCGGCACCTGGCGCGCCATGTTGAGCTGCCCGCCCACCTCGGCTGAAGCGTCGAAGAGCTCGACGTGGTGGCCGCGCTCGGCCAGGTGCGTGGCCGCGGTGATGCCAGCCGGGCCCGCGCCCACCACGGCGATGCGCTTTTTCTGCACAGTGGGCAGGAAGTTCAGCGTCGTCTCGTGGCAGGCGCGCGGGTTGACCAGGCAGCTCGAGAGCTGGTTCTTGAAGACGTGGTCAAGGCAGGCCTGGTTGCAGGCGATGCAGGTGTTGATCTCGTCGGCGCGGTTGGCCGCCGCCTTGGCCACGAAGTGCGAGTCGGCCAGCAGGGGCCGGGCCATGGACACCATGTCGGCGTAGCCACCGGCCAGCACCATCTCGGCCGTGGCCGGTGTGTTGATGCGGTTGGACGTCACCAGCGGGATGTCGATGCCCGCGTCGGCGAAGTCCTGCTTGAGCTTGGCCGTGACCCAGGCAAAAGCCGCGCGCGGCACGCTGGTGGCGATCGTCGGCACGCGGGCCTCGTGCCAGCCGATGCCGGTGTTGATGATCGTGGCGCCCGCTTGGGCAATGGCCTTGCCGAGTTGCCGAACCTCGTCCCACGTGCTGCCTTCGGGCACCAGGTCGATCATCGACAGGCGGTAGATGAGGATGAAGTCGGGGCCCACGGCCTCGCGCGTGCGCCGCACGATCTCGATGGGCAGGCGCATGCGCTGGCTGTAGTCGCCGCCCCAAGCATCCTTGCGCTGGTTGGTGTGCTGGGCCAGGAACTCGTTGATGAAGTAGCCCTCCGAGCCCATGATCTCGACGCCGTCGTAGCCGGCCTCGCGAGCCCGCACGGCGCTGTCGACGAAGGCCTGGATCTGGCGCTCGACGCCCGCGGCCGACAGCTCGAATGGCGTGAACGGCGAGATGGGCGACTTGATGCGCGAAGGCGCCACGGCAAACGGGTGGTAGGCGTAGCGGCCCGCGTGCAGGATCTGCATGGCGATCTTGCCGCCGGCCTCGTGCACGGCGCGCGTGACCACTTGGTGGCGCTTGGCCGACGAGGCGCTGCTCATGCGCCCGGCCAGCGGCTTGACCCAACCCGCGATGTTGGGCGAAAAGCCCCCGGTGACGATCAGGCCCACGCCGCCTTCGGCCCGTTCGCGGAAGTAGGCGGCGAGCTTGCTCAGGTCACGGCCGTCTTCGAGACCTGTGTGCATCGAGCCCATCAGCACGCGGTTCTTCAGCGTGGTGAAGCCGAGGTCGAGGGGGGCGAGGAGGTGGGGGTAGGGCGCAGGCGTGCTCATGCTCACCAGTGTCGCATCACGCCCAGGCCCCAGGTGGTGACGGGGCGGGTGCGTTCCCGGTGTTGTTGCTGAATCTGACCGTTCAGGCTCCAGTCTGCATGCGGGTGCACGCGCGTCTGCAGTGACCAGCCCCATTCCTTGGGCAGGTCGCCGAGGTAGGCGCGGCCGTGTCCTTCCAGTTGCACACCGAGGTGCGGCGTGACCTGCCACAGCAGCCCAGCGGCCAGGCCCGAGCCCAGCGCCCAGGGCTGGTCGGCGCGGCGGCGGTCCCATTGCAGGTGGTTGTCGAGGAAGGCGTAGGGCATCAGGTCGCCGATGCCATCGCCGCCCAACTGCCATGCCCAGCCCGGGCCACCGCGCACTTCGGCGCCCATGCGGCGGCGCTCATCGGCCTGGCCGAACGGGTCGCGCCGCAGGTGCATGCCCACGCGCCACGAACGGGCGCGCAGCAGCGGTTCGTGCGGGCTCAGCGAGCTGATGTCCACCGGGGTGAAGCGCTCAAGCTGCACATGGCCATGCGCGGATCGACTCAGCACGGTCTGGAAGAACTGGATGGCGGCGCCCCTCTGGTAGCCGGCGGGTGGGTCGAGCAGGTCGTGGTACGCGGGGCGCGCGGTGAGGGTGTAGAAGTCGCTGCCGGCGCGGCGCCCGGCCATCACGTCGATGCGGGCGGTGGCGTGGCCGGTGGTCGGGTCGTCTTTCGGGGTGGGCACCGTCACGGCTTCGCCAGCGGGCAAGGCGGCGCGGGCGCGCAGCAGGGGCATGCGGCGGGCCTGGGCTTGCGGCTCGCTCCAGCCTTCGCGCACGGCGTCGTAGGCCACCAGGCGCTCGGCGGTTTCCAGCGCCAGGGCTTGCTGCGCAGGCGTGAGGTTCGCGGCCTGCACGGCTTCGATGGGTTGAGTGCCATCGGCGATGTCGCGCGCCAGGCGGGCGTTCTCGGGGCCCAGTCGGTTCGCGCGCTCGCGCAGCTCGGTGCTGTTGGCGGGTCGGTAGCGCACGGCCTTGAGCATGCCCGGTGTGCGCATCACCGCGCGGATGGTGTCCACCGGGATGGCCCACCAGGTGAAGTCATCGACCAGGTTCCAGCCGGGCCGGGCGGCGTCGAGCAGCGCCAGCAGGTGGTAGGAGCAGTTTTCGTCGAAGAAGTAGTAGTCAAAGCGAGTGGGGCCCAGCTCCCAGGTGTGGGCCAGCAGCCGCTCGATCTCGTCCGAAGTCAGGTTGAGCTCGTACTCCCAGATGTCGCGGTTTTCGAGGTCGTTGTATTCGCGGATGCGCAGGTAGTAAGGCGCGTTGGTGAACGCCCCGGGGTACAGGCCCACCAGGCCTTTGAACGCGAAGGCCAGGCCTTCGTTCTGGTCACCGTTGGCCGCGTAGTTGATGGCGTAGGACAGCATGGGCGAGCCGGCGCCATCGCCCTGGGGCCCATCGAGCCGCAAGAAGGTGTGGCCATACATCGAGGCCGGGCTGTTGAGGTAGGCCGACGGGAAGATCATGCTCACGCGGTCGGCACGCAGGCCGGCGCGCCATTGCGCGAAGCGTTCGCACTGGGCCTGGGGCCAGAGGCCGGGTGCGGCGCCCAGCTCCTGACGCAACCAGCGTTCGCGGGCGATGAAGCGGCACGCGGCTGCCTGGTCGAGCGCGTGGCGGGGCGCGGGGTCGAAGAAGGCGGCGATGGTCGCGTCCAGCTCGGCTTGCGGGTCGGTTCGGCCTTGCGGAGCAAGGAAGAAGCCGGGGTCGTCGGCCAGGCTGCGCAACTGGCGCGTCAGTGGATGGCGGCGGTAGTGCAGCAGCGCGTGCCACATGGGCGTGGTGGCGAGCTGGCGCTCGCGTGCGAGGCGTTGCAGCTGACCGATGGTGTGGGCCGATGGCACGACCACGCGATCGCCAGCCGGGTTCGGGCTCAGCGGCGGATCCAAATCCAGGGAATGGGTCAGCGGCGAATGACAAACCAGCGCAGCGGCCAGCATCAGCCTGGCCATGCGCGGGAGCAGGGCTTGCAGCACGGAAAGGGTGCTCCTGAAAAAGACACACCCTGCTCCGGCTGGAGTCAGGGTGTGGGTCGGATCGGATGGGTCAACCGGCCCAGGCAAGGGGCCGGGCCTTCATCAGATGACGGCGGCGTAGGCGCTCAGCTCGGGCGAAGCGGCCAGCACCGACTTCAGGTTGGCGGCGATCTGCTGGTCGTTGGCGAACACGGTGGCGAAGTTGGCCTTGATGGTGGCGGCGAACAGGGCGCGGTCGGCGTCCTTGACGCCCATCACGGCGGCCAGGGTGTCGAGGCTTTCGCCTTGGCCAGCGGCGGCGTCACGGGCCAGGGCCACGCGGTTGCCGTCGATGTACATGGCGGTCTTCCAGGAGGACGACACGACGCCGTCCTGCGTGCAACCCGAGGTGCCGAAGGTGATGCCGAAGGTCTGGTTGCCCGAGGTGCCGTTGGTGGTGGCGGCCAGCACTTGCGGGAAGATGCCGCGTTGGCCTTCGAACACCTTGGAACCCCAGCCGCAAGAGCCGACGTTGTTTTGGGCCATGGCGGAAGCAGCAGCGAGGGTGGCGAGGGCTGCGATGACGATCTTCTTCATGAAAGGAACTCCTGGTCTGTGTTGATGATGGGATGGACGGGCCGCCGTGGGTGGTGACCGTCTTGGACCATTCTAGGGGTGGCAGACTCGGTTTTCGATTGAGGTGTGTTCGGATGAAAACACGCCGCTGGGCCTCTCCCCTTTCAGGGTGATGCGGGCGTGTGTTACCTCTTGTTCACAGGGCACAAAAAAAGCGCCCAGGGCGGGCGCTTCATGCATGCCCGACGGGCGTGCTCAGTTTGTGTTGTCCTTGCCGTAGAGGGGTGAGCGGGGGCCGTACAGGAGGCCATTGGGCGTGCCGGAAGACAGAAGTCGTGCGCTGGTGACACCCGCAACGGGGTGCGACGCATCGGTCACGTTGTTCATGATCTGCTTGACGATGGCCGCAACCAGCAAGCCGGCCAAGCCGCCTCCGCTGTTGTTGTTGTTTTCGTCGCTGGACGCGCTGGCTCGTCCGCTCCACAACAGCGTGCCGGTGGACAGATCGACCAGCCGTGCCTCGGCGCTCACGACTGCCGCGCTGCTCAGAATGGTGTACGTGCTGCCGTACCTTGTGATCTTCATGTACAGCGCGGCGTCGGCACCGAAAATCTCCTTGAGCTTGGTGACGGGCACTTCATGCATGTCCGTGGCAACCGTCAGTCCGTTCTGATGGAAGGTCTCGTTGACCAGCGTCACCGGCATGACGTAGTAGCCACCCTCAGCCAGCGGGTAGGTGGCCTGTGCCAGCATGCTGAACGTGGCGTTGACCTCCGTGCTCTCGTTGACGGGGGGCAATACCAGGATGGACGCTGGCTTGGCCGCACGGAAGGCGGTGTAGTCGGTTTTGACCGGCGCAGCGCAACCTGCGAGGAGCGCTGCGGTGGCAAGCAAGGTGCATAAAGACGTGCGTTGGATGGCGTGCGTGCGCATGGTCAGCTCCGGTTCTTTTTCATGTTGCCGATCAGGAAGTCGATGTATTTCGTCGACTCAGGAAACAAGGCCTTTTCCTGGTTCCACGCCGCGAGGGCTTGATCGGTGCGGCCGGTGTTCAAGTACAACAGTCCGAGGTGCGCGTGATAGCCCGGGGGGACTTGTGCGCCCTTGGCTGCGGCTTGCTGGATGCCTTTTTCCAGCTCGATGATCTGCTCTTCGGCCGACGACTTGCCGTCGTTCTTGAGGTGGGCATAGACCTGTGGCTGGTAGCTGTTCCAGCTGTAGATCTGCTTGGGGCCGGCGCAACCGGCCAGGGTGGTCAGCAGGCAAAGCGCTGCCAGCCCCCGGGTGATGGGGCGATGCATCATGGTTTGATTTCTCCCTGAGGCTTAACGCGAAACAGGTTTGAACGCGCCTGCGTCAATGCCTTCGCCAAGGCGATCGACGGCCTCGCGAATGGCCAGGTCCAGAACCTTGCCGTTGAGCGTCGAGTCGTAGCTGGCTGTGCCGCCAAAGCCGATGATTTCGCGGTTTGACAGCTGGTATTCACCGGCGCCCTGGACCGAATACACCACCTCAGAGGTGCGGATGTTGACCACATTGAGGGTGACCTTCGCGTAGGCCACCTGGGTCTTGCCTTTGCCCAGGATGCCGAACAACTGGTGGTCACCCACTTCCTTGCGACCGAACTCCGTCACATCGCCGGTGACGACGAAGTCGGCGCCCTTGAGTTGCTGGGCGGCGCCCTGGATGCTGGCTTCTTGCTTGATCTCGGCCATGTTGTCGCGGTCGAGCACGTTGAATCGGTTGGTCTGCTGCAGGTGGCCGATCAGGATGGTCTTGGCCTGGCTGCCGAGGCGGTCGACGCCATCGGAGAACACGCCACGCAGGTAGCTCGAGCGGTTGTCGAACTTGCCGACGGCGATGGGCGCACGGGCGCCCACGTAGGCGCGCGTGGCGGCCTGGGTTTTCTGCACGGCCAGCGCTTGTGAGGATTCGGTGGCGCAGCCCGTGATGAACATGGGGGCGGCGATGGCAACGCTGAGCGCAGCCAAACGGAACGAGGACTTCATGGTTGTCTCCCTGGGTTGAACAGCCCCTGTCTGAGAAGGGGAATGCGTCAATGACTGTAACTGAACGTTGGAGCCATGGCGGTGGGGCGGTCGTGTTGTGCTCCATGAAAAACGGCGCCCCGCAGGGCGCCGTTCTCATCGAGCATCAGCCGTTCGGCTGAGCTTGATCAGGCCTGAGCCTTCTTCTTCAAACGCCAGGCGTGCAGCAGCGGCTCGGTGTAGCCACTCGGCTGTTCCTTGCCCTTGAAGACCAGGTCCAGCGCGGCCTGGAACGCAGCGCCTTGCGGGTTGCCCACCAGGCTCTCGTAGGCGGCATCACCAGCGTTCTGGCCGTCCACCACGGCGGCCATGCGCTTGAGGCTGTCACGCACCTGCGCTTCGGTGATCACGCCATGGTGCAGCCAGTTGGCCACGTGCTGGCTGGAGATGCGCAGCGTGGCGCGGTCTTCCATCAGGCCGACGTTGTGGATGTCGGGCACCTTGGAGCAGCCGACGCCCTGGTCGATCCAGCGCACCACGTAACCCAGGATGCCCTGGATGTTGTTGTCCAGCTCTTGCTGCCTCTCGGCGTCAGACCAGTTGGCCTGTGCCACCACGGGGATGGTCAGCAGCTTGTCGAGCAGCGATTGCGGGTCTTCGCCGGTCTTCTCGATGTCTTGCTGGATGGCGGCGACGCTCACTTGGTGATAGTGGGTGGCGTGCAGCGTGGCGGCGGTGGGCGAAGGCGTCCAGGCGGTGTTGGCACCGGCCTTGGGGTGGGCGATCTTCTGCTCGAGCATGCCGGCCATCAGGTCGGGCATGGCCCACATGCCCTTGCCGATCTGGGCGCGGCCGCGCAGGCCCATCTGCAGGCCGATCAGCACGTTGCGACGCTCGTAGGCGGCGATCCAGGCGCTGTTCTTGATGTCGCCCTTGCGCATCATCGGGCCGGCCAGCATGGCGGTGTGCATCTCGTCGCCGGTGCGGTCCAGGAAGCCGGTGTTGATGAAGGCCACGCGGCTGGATGCCGCAGCGATACAGGCCTTGAGGTTCACCGAGGTGCGGCGCTCTTCGTCCATGATGCCCAGCTTGACGGTGCTGTCGGCCAGGCCCAGCAGCTTCTCGACGCGAGAGAACAGCTCGGCGGCAAACGCCACTTCAGCGGGGCCGTGCATCTTGGGCTTGACGATGTAGACCGAGCCGGTGCGCGAGTTGCGGATGGCCTGGCCGTTGATCTGACCGTGGCCTTGCAGGTCGTGCAGGGCGATGGTCGTGGTGATCACGGCGTCCATGATGCCTTCGGGGATCTCTTTGCCTTCAGCGCCCCACAGGATGGCGGGGTTGGTCATCAGGTGACCCACGTTGCGCACGAACATGAGCGAGCGGCCGTGCAGCTTGACTTCGCCGCCGTTGGGGGCGGTGTACACGCGGTCGCCATTGAGCTTGCGGGTGAAGGTCTTGCCGCCCTTGGCCACTTCTTCGGTCAGCGTGCCCAGCTGGATGCCCAGCCAGTTGCTGTAGCCCAGCACCTTGTCTTCGGCGTCCACGGCGGCGACCGAGTCTTCCAGGTCCAGGATGGTCGACACGGCCGATTCCAGCACCAGGTCCGACACGCCAGCCGGGTCGGTCTGGCCGATCGGGGTGCTGCGGTTGATCTGGATGTCGACGTGCATGCCGTTGTTGACCAGCAGCACGCTCGAAGGCGAGGCGGCATCACCCTGGAAGCCGACCAGTTGCTCGGGGTTCTGCAGGCCGGTGGACTTGCCGCCGTTGAGGGCGACGACCAGCTTGCCGCCGGCGATGCTGTAGCCGGTGGCTTCCTTGTGCGAAGCGCCTTCCAGCGGGGCGGCCTTGTCCAGGAAGTTGCGGGCCCAGGCGATCACCTTGGCGCCGCGCACCGGGTTGTAGCCCTTGCCCTTGTCGGCGCCGCCTTCTTCGGAGATGGCGTCGGTGCCGTACAGGGCGTCGTACAGGCTGCCCCAGCGGGCGTTGGCGGCGTTGAGCGCGTAACGGGCGTTCAGGATGGGCACCACCAGCTGCGGGCCGGCTTGCAGGGCCAGCTCGGCGTCCACGTTGGCGGTGGTGGCCTTGACGTCACCGGGCACGGGCACCAGGTAGCCGATCTTTTCCAGGTGGGCCTTGTAGGCGGCCATGGCGGCCCCTTCAGTGATGGGGCCGGGGTTGGCGGTGTGCCAGGCGTCCATCTCGGTCTGGATGCGGTCGCGCTCGGCCAGCAGGGCGGCGTTCTTGGGGGCCAGCTCGTTGACGATGGCGTCAAAGCCAGCCCAGAACTTGGCGCTGTCGATGCCGGTGCCTGGCAGGACCTTGTCTTCGACGAAGCGGAAGAGCTCGGTGGCCACTTGCAGGCCGTGAACTTGGGTGCGTGCGGTCATGGAGAACCTCTTGAAGAGAGTCAGTGGAATCTGGTGGAGGCGGGGGCGGGCCATCGGGCGGCTGTCGCGGGGGTGATGCAACAGGCGGACCACGCCTCTTTTGGAACTCGTCAGTTTATTCCATACCTATCTGATCATTACCAACTCAAAAATCCATTGATTCATGACTTTTTGGTAAAAATCGAACCCGCCCCCTCGGATCTTCCCGGGCGGCGCCCCCATTGTGTTTTGACGTGTCCCTGATCAACATGGCTCATCGAACGGCCGTGAACCGGTGGCACTCAGGGGCTGTTTCGGGGGTGCAGGACATCAAACCAGCGCCTACACAGGACAACAGGGCAGGAGCATGGACCGACTCAAGCAGCTGGAATCCTTCGTCGCCGTCGCCACCAAGGGCAGCCTCACCGCGGCGGCCGGGGCCGAGGGCGTGGCGCCCGCTGTCATCGGCCGGCGCATCGATGCGCTGGAAGAGCGCCTGGGCGTCAAGCTGCTGCTGCGCACCACGCGCCGCATCAGCCTGACGCACGAGGGTGCCGCCTTCCTGGAAGACGCGCAGCGCATCCTGGCCGACCTGGCCAACGCCGAGTCCGAGGTCAGCGCCGGGGGGCTGCAGGCCCGTGGTCACCTTCGAATCACCGCGCCGGCGGGTTTCGGGCGGCGTCACGTGGCGCCCCTGGTGCCGCGCTTCGTGACCGACCACCCCGGCCTGACCGTCTCGCTCGATCTGTCCGACCGCCTGGTCGACCTGGTGCACGAGGGCTTCGATTGCGCCGTGCGCGTGGGCGAGATGCCCGACTCCAGCCTGGTCAGCGTGCGCCTGGCCGACAACCGCCGCCTGTGCGTGGCCAGCCCGGCCTACCTGGCCGCGCGCGGCCGCCCTCAGCGCCCCGCAGACATCGCCCGCCACGAGTGCCTGACCTTGAGCTCCGAGGCCAGCCAGACACGTGGCTGGGCCTTCACCGTCGAAGGTCAGCTCACCCATGTGCGGCCCACCTCGCGCTTCGATTGTTCCGACGGCCAGGTGCTGCACGCCTGGTGCCTGGCGGGCCTGGGCCTGGCCTGGCGCTCGTGGTGGGAGGTCGAGGCCGATGTGCGCACCGGCCAGCTCGTGACCGTGCTCGACGAGTTCGCCGCGCCGCCCACCGGCATCTACGCGGTCTTCGCGCAGCGCAAGCACCGGCCGCTGCGGCTGAGCCTGTGGGTCGATTTCCTGCAGGCCACGTACCGCGAGCCCGGCTACTGGAAGCAGGCCGTCGCGCTGGCCGCGTGATCAGGCATGATCGCGCCATGACCGAAGCCCTGCTCGCCTACGCCCACTTCGTTGCCATCCTCAGCGTGGTGGTCTTCATCACCAGCGAGGCCGCGCTGTGCCGTCCCGAATGGATGAACGCCGCCGTCGTGCGCCGCCTGGCCCGGGTGGACCTCATCTACCTGGTGGCCGCCATCGCCGTGCTGGCCACGGGCCTGGCGCGCACCTACTGGGGCGTCAAGGGCATGGGCTGGTACTGGGGCCAGCCTTTGTTGCATGCCAAGGTGACGCTGTTCGCGCTCATCGGGCTGATGTCGCTCAAGCCAACGTTTGCGTTCATCCGCTGGAAGCGCCAGCTCAACGCGACCGGCGCTTTGCCGGATGAAGCCGAGGTGCGCGGCATCCGCCGCTGGATCATGGCCCAGGCCCACCTGCTGCTGGTGCTGCCGTTGCTGGGGGCGTTTTTGGCGCGGGGCATCTGGGTGCGCTGAGGGGTGCACTGAGGGGTGCACTGAGCGCGCGCTGCATCCAGCCTCATCGCCCACAAAAAACCCGGCTCAGGGCCGGGCTTCGGGTGGGCGGGAGCGAGTGCGATGTCAGCCCGCCACCGCTTCCTTCTCGCACTTTTTCATGAAGCTGTTCTTGGCGGCACCGGCCAGCGGCTTGCCGTTCTTGTCCAGCGCCTTGGCCGAGCAGGCCGCGCCGGTCGTTTCCTTGACGCACTTCTTGACGAAGCTGCTTTTGGCGGCGCCGGCCAGGGCCTTGCCGTTCTTGTCGACGGCCTTGGCCTCGCACTCGGGGTTGGCGTGGGCCAGGCCGGCCATCAAGGCCAGGGAGAGGGTGGCGATCAGTGCACGCATGTCTTCACTCCATCGAAAGGTGTCTGTTGTGGGTGGATCAGGTGTCTTGGGGCACCTGACCCATTGTGAACGCCCCACCCACCGCTGTCGATGACACACCGCAACGCATGCCGCCAAGGCGGCTTGGCGGGCGACCGACCCCGCGCTCACGATCATAGGGATAGGAGTTGGGGCGGCGCGCCTCTTAAGCTGCGCAACCGATTCACCAACGCAGAGGAGCCGCCGTCATGTCCATGCCTGTCTGTCCTGCATTGGTTCGTCGTCCCGCCTTTGATCCCAAGCGCCTGCCAGGCGCAACGGTGCTGGCGGCATGCCTGGCCCTGGCCCTGCCGATGGCCGCCCAGGCCGCGCCCGTCCAATGGGCCACTGGGCAGGTCCTCATCGACTTCGACCCCGACACCTTTGTCTTCCAGAGCGACACCACCTACAACGGCCTGATGGACATCTCGCCCGATGCGATGGGCTACGCTCAGTCGGGGCAGGGCGTTGTCATCAACCTGGGCGGCCTCGTTGCGGCCTACGCCAGCAGCTACCCCTATTTCAGTGAGGATTCACGCTCGGCGTCCTTCAGTGCCTTGTTCAATTTCACGGCCGAAGCGGGCTACGTGATCAACGGCTACACGATCAAGTACACCGGGGGTTATTTCACCGAGTCACCTGGCAACGTGGGCCTGAACGCACAGTCTGGCGCCATCACAACCGGCGGCAACTTCGGTGGCGACAGCTTTTCGATCGAGACCTACCAGGCCGGGGCCGCCGCGCCTCAGCTTTCGGGCAACCTGAGCGCCTGGGGCGGGGTCGATTACATCGAGGTCCTCGATCGCTACGAGCAGGTCTACTCGCACGACGAGCAGGTGCTCGACTACTGCGAAACCGAAGAGCCTTTCACTTGTTACTACACCTATGTGCCGGTCTACATCGAGCAACCGGTCTACCGGTACGAGACCGACCTGGGTGAGGCTCAGATCTTCCTGAGCAGCATCGAGATCCACCCCACGGTCGTGGCCGTGCCCGAGCCGGGCACCACCGCGATGACGCTGGCCGGTCTGATGGGATTGGGTTGGTGGGCTGCGCGCCGTCGCCGGACAGCCTGAGCCCGATCGGTCACAGCGAGGTCACATGATCCGCCGTGGGTGCGCCAGCGCCTCGTGCGCCGCATGCAGCCGCCGCACCAGCACCCGGATGAACGACTCATCGAAGAGGTGCCGGCTGGCCGGGCTCAGCGACTGCATGGCCTCCGGCGTGAACGAGATCGTGGTGGCCGGCTCGGTCACCACCACGTCGGTGCTGTGCTTGCGCAACTCGGGGCTGGGCGCCAGGTAGGCCATCTCGCCCACCGAGGTGCCCGCGCCCAGCAGCGCCACGCGCTTGTTGTTGCGATACACCTCCACGCTGCCTTGCGCAATGATGTGAAAGGTCTTGCCCTCTTCGCCGCGTCGGTACAGCGCATGGCCGAACGGGAAGCGCTGCCACCGCGCGCGGTGCACCACCTCCCACAACTCCACGTCGCCAAAGTTCGAGAAGAAGTCGAGCGTGCGCAGCAGGTTGAAGCGCTCCGAGTCCAGCACGCCCTGCACATGGCCGCGTGGCACCTGGTGCTCCGACACCAGGCTCGAGAGCGCCTGCGCGAACTCGTCCCAGTTGGCATAGCGGTCGTTGGGTGACTTGGCCAGCGCGCGCAGCACCACCTGATCGACCGCCGGGTGCACGCCCGAGCGCAGCGTCGACAGCGGCGTCGGCTCCTGGTTGTAGATCAGGTTCATCAGCGCGGGTTGCGAGGGGGCGTCGAATGGCGGGCGTCCCGCGATGAGGTGGTACAGCACCGCCCCCAGCGCGTACATGTCGGCGCGCGCGTCGAGCGTGTGGCCATCGAGCTGCTCGGGCGCCATGTAGGCCAGCGAGCCCACCTGGTGCACCTGGGTCGAGTCGGCCGTCATGTTGAGCACGCTGCCGAAGTCGGTGATCTTGACGTCGGTGACCAGCCCCTGCGCATTGGTCAGCGCCAGGATGTTGGCCGGCTTGACGTCGCGGTGGATCAGGCCCTGTCGGTACACATAGCCCAGCGCCATCGCGCACTTGAAGCCGATTTCCACGATCAGCTCCAGCGGCAGCAGGCTGTCGGGGCGGCAGAAGCTGCGCAGCGTCGTGCCCGGCACGTACTCCATCACCACGTAGGGCGAGGTCGGGTCGGCCACGGCGTCGTAGATCTGCACGACATTGGGGTGCTGCAAGCGCCCGACCAGGGCAGCTTCGGCGGCGAAAAAGCGCGCGTAGACCGGCCCGTCGACCGCGTCGCCCAGCACCGACGACCGAACGCGCTTGATGGCGACATCGCGGTCGTGGAAGTCGTCCCGGCACAGGAAGACTTCGCTGGTGGCGCCTTCGCCCAGCCGTTTGATCACCCGGTACTTGCCGACGGTGCCGGCAGCCAGGTCGATGTCGATGCCTGTCATGGTCTTTTGCTCATCCTGTGGGGCATCTTGTCACGTTCGACCCTGCTTGCGTCAGCCAAAAAGCCTGCTGCCAACTGTGCATTTCTTCTCGCTTGACCCGGGTCAGCCCCGCGCGACGCGGGTTCTGGCGCCGCCTCGTAGAATCCCGCCCATGATCCAAGCCAAGCGTGACCTCCTTTCGGCCCTGGGCCAGGCCCTGTCGCAAGTCCTTTCGCAGGTGGCCCCAGACGCCGCCACCCCGCCGGCGCCCGTTTTCGAGGCGCCCAAGCAGGCCGCCCATGGCGACCTCGCCGTCACGGCCGCCATGCAGCTGGCCAAGCCCCTCAAAAAGAACCCCCGCGAGCTGGCCGCAGCCCTGGTCGCCGCGCTCGAAGCCCAGCCGGCTGTGCAGCGATGGGTGCAGTTGCCCATCGAAATCGCCGGCCCCGGCTTCATCAACCTGCGCCTCAAGCCCGAAGCCAAGCAAAGCACCATCACCGACGTGCTGACCGCTGGCGACCAGTTTGGCTGGCAGCCCGCCACCGGCAAGAAGGTGCTCGTCGAGTTCGTCTCGGCCAACCCCACCGGCCCGTTGCACGTCGGCCACGGCCGTCAGGGCGCCCTGGGCGACGCGCTGTGCAACCTGTTCGAGACGCAAGGCCAGCAGGTCACGCGCGAGTTCTATTACAACGACGCTGGCGTGCAGATCGACACGCTCACCCACAGCACGCACCTGCGCATCCAGGGCTTCAAGCCGGGCGACGACTGCTGGCCGACAGATCCGGAGAACCCGGAGAGCAAGAAGTTCTACAACGGCGACTACATCGCCGACATCGCCGCCGACTTCCTGGCCAAGAAGACGGTCAAGGCCGACGACCGCGAGTTCACCGCCTCGGGGGACGTGAACGACCTCGACGGCATCCGCCAGTTCGCTGTGGCCTACCTGCGCCACGAGCAGGACCTGGACCTCAAGGCCTTCGGCGTCCGCTTCGACAACTACTACCTCGAGTCCAGCCTCTACACCTCGGGCCGGGTCGAGGCAGCGGTGCAAAAGCTCAAAGACGCCGGCAAGACCTTCGAAGAAGGCGGCGCCCTGTGGTTGCGCAGCACCGACTACGGCGACGACAAGGACCGCGTCATGCGCAAGTCCGATGGCGGCTACACCTACTTCGTGCCCGACGTGGCCTATCACATCGCCAAGTGGGAGCGCGGCTTCGAGCAGGTCGTCAACATCCAGGGCTCCGACCACCACGGCACCATCGCCCGCGTGCGCGCCGGCCTGCAGGCCGCGGGTGTAGGCATCCCCCAGGGCTGGCCAGACTACGTCCTGCACAAGATGGTCACCGTGATGCGCAACGGCGAGGAGGTCAAGATCTCCAAGCGTGCCGGCAGCTACGTCACCCTGCGCGACTTGATCGAGTGGACCAGCAAGGACGCTGTCCGCTTCTTCCTGATCAGCCGCAAGGCCGACACCGAGTTCGTTTTCGACGTCGACCTCGCCCTCAAGACCAACGACGAGAACCCGGTGTTCTACGTGCAGTACGCCCACGCCCGCATGAGCAAGGTGATGCGCGACTGGGCCGCCGAGCGCGGGGGTGACCTGGCCGGCCTGCCCCAGGCCCAGCTGACCCTGCTGACCGCCCCCAGCGAACTCACCCTGATGAGCAAGCTGGCTGAGTACCCCGACATGCTCACTCAGGCTGCAGCTGGCCTGGCCCCGCACGACGTGGCTTTCTACCTGCGCGACCTGGCCGGTGCCTTCCACAGCTACTACGCTGCGGAACGATTCCTGGTGGATGATGTCGAACTGACCCGCGCCCGTGTTGCGCTGCTGGCAGCCACCGCCCAGGTGCTGCGCAGTGGCCTGGCCCTTCTGGGCGTGAGCGCGCCAGACAAGATGTGAAAAACACCAAGGACTTGACCTGATGAAATCCCAACGCGGCGGCTTTTTCCTGGGCGTCATCGTCGGCATGCTGATCGGGCTGGCCATCGCCCTGGGCGTGGCGCTCTACATCACCAAGGTGCCCCTGCCCTTCATCGACAAGGTGCCCCAGCGCACGGCCGAGCAGGACGCAGCCGAGGCCGAGAAGAACAAGAACTGGGACCCCAACAGCCCGCTCTACGGCAAGAACCCCGCCAAGCCCAAGCCCGTGCAGGTGGAGCCAACGGCTTCCGCAGCCTCCGCTGGTGGCGAGGCCCCGGTGGTCGAGGTGCCTGTCGTGGCACCCCCTGCCACGGCCCCTGCTGCGTCGACGGCGCCTGCCGCTTCGGCCGCCGCACCGTCTGCCAAGGCATCCGCCAGTGCGCCCGCTCGCAACCCGGCTGCCATCCTCTCGGGCGAGCCCGTGTCCACCGGCGCCACGTCCGACGCGTTGAGCTACCAGGTGCAGGCCGGTGCCTACGCCAGCCAGGCCGAGGCCGAGCAGCAAAAAGCCAAGCTGGCCATGATGGGGCTGGAAGCCCGCGTCGCCGAGCGCGAGGTCAACGGCCGCACCATGTACCGCGTGCGCCTGGGGCCTTACTCGGCCAAGGAGCAGGCCGACGAGGTCCGCGTCAAGCTGCAAGGCGCTGGCATCGACTCCGCCCTGGTGCGCATCCAGAAGTGACCGCGAATTGACCGATTACCCGAAAGGACTGTCCTGATGAACCGCCGCGAATTCTCGATGCAAGCCGCCTCGGCCCTGGGCCTGGGCCTGGCTGGCGCTCCGCTCATGGCTTCGGCCCAGGGTGGCCCGGTCGAGGGGCAGAACTACACGCGCCTGGCCCAGGCCGCGCCCGTGTCGGCCCCGGCGGGCAAGGTCGAAGTCGTCGAATTCTTCTGGTACGGCTGCCCTCATTGCTACCACTTCGAGCCCTCGCTGGCCGCGTGGGTTGCGCGACTGCCATCTCACGTGGCCTTCCGCCGCGTGCCCTGGGCCTACCGCGAGAACCCCTTCGGTGTGCACCAGCGCTTGTTCTATGCCCTCGAGGCCATGGGCCTGGTGGGCTCGCTGCATGAAAAGGTGTTCAACGCCATGCACCAGCCAGGTGGGGCATTGCAGGGCGCCACGGCCAACCTGGACCAGATCGGTGCCTTCCTGGCCACGCAAGGGGTCGACAAGGACAAGTTTCGCTCGGTCTACGAATCGTTCGCGGTGCAGACCAAGGTCCGCCAGGCCCGCTCGCTGGCCGAGGCTTACCGCATCGACGGCGTGCCCACCGTGGGCATTGGCGGCCAATTCACCACCTCGGTGTCCCTCAACGGCAACGCCTCGCGCACCCTGGCCACGGTCGACTTCCTGATCGATCGCCTGCGCAAGGGCTGATCCTCGCGCCCGGTGCGCCGCCATGGCGCATCAACTGTGACCAAATGCCCCGCCGCCGCACTGTGTGTTGTGTGAAACAGGGGCGTGGGCACGACGCCATGGGCTAGAATCAAGCAAAATTCATGCCGAAGGCGTCACACATGCTCACATCCGCTTCCGTCACCGCGCTCGCGCGCCCGCTTGCTCGCGCCCTGGCTGCGTCGCTGGTGGTCGCTGGCGTGGTCTCGGCGCCGGTGGCCCAGGCTGAGAAGGCCGACCGCACCCAGCCGCTGCATTTTGCGGCAGACAGTGCCCGCGTCGAAGAAGGGCAGCGCTTGAACGTGCTCACCGGCAACGTCGACATCACCAAGGGCACCATGGCCATTCGCGCTGACCGGGTCGAAATCCGGCAGACCCCGGATGGCGCGCAGACCGCCACCGCCACGGGCGGGCAGGGCGGGCGCAGCTACTTCAAACAAAAGCGCGACGGCGTCGAAGAACTGATCGAGGGCGAGGCGGAGAAGATCTTCTACGACGGCCGCGACGACACGGTTCATTTCACCGGGCGTGCGGTCATGCGCCGCATCGTGGCGGGCGTGGCCTCCGATGAGGTCAATGGGCAGGCGATTCGCTACGACAACAAGACTGGCGTCTACCAGGTGATGGGTGGTGGCCCCTTGGGCGGCGCCTCCACCGGGCGGGTGCGTGGGGTGATTTCTCCGCGTGGTGGCGCCAATGGGGCTGCCGCGCCGTCGCCCACCCCGGCCAGCTCCGCTGTGCCCACGGCCACGGCCCCGGCCGCACCAGCAGGTGCCCGCTGACATGACGTCCACACCCGCTGTCGCCAGCGCGGCAACCTCGGTCAGCCGCCTGCAGGCCCAGAGCCTGAAAAAGCGCTATGGCGCTCGCACCGTCGTGCAGGACGTGCACGTGGCCGTCTCGGCCGGCGAGGTGGTCGGCCTGCTCGGCCCCAACGGCGCCGGCAAGACCACCAGCTTCTACATGATCGTGGGCCTGGTGCGTGCCGACGCCGGTGCCATCGAGATCGATGGTCAGCGCATCGAAAGCCTGCCCATGCACGAGCGCTCGCGCATGGGCCTGAGCTACCTGCCGCAAGAAGCCTCTATCTTTCGCCAGCTCAACGTCGAGGACAACATCCGCGCCGTGCTGGAGTTGCAGCTCGATGAGCAAGGCAAGCGCCTCAAGCCCGCCGTCATTGAACAACGCCTGACCGCGCTGCTCAAAGACCTCAGCATCGAGAAGCTGCGCACCAGCCCGTCGATGGCGCTCTCCGGTGGCGAACGCCGCCGCGTCGAGATCGCCCGCGCACTGGCCACGCAGCCGCGTTTCATCCTGCTCGACGAGCCCTTCGCCGGGGTCGACCCCATCGCCGTCATCGAGATCCAGCGCATCATCAGCTTCCTCAAGGCGCGTGGCATCGGTGTGCTCATCACCGACCACAACGTGCGTGAAACCCTGGGCATCTGCGACCGCGCCTACATCATCAGCGAGGGCCGGGTGCTGGCCGAAGGCCGCCCTGCCGACATCATCGAAAACGCCGACGTCCGCAAGGTCTACCTCGGCGAGCACTTCCGCATGTGAGGCGCCGGAGCAGTCCATGAAGCCCTCCTTGCAGTTCCGACTCTCGCAGCACATGGCGCTCACGCCACAGCTGCAGCAGTCCATCCGATTGCTGCAGCTGTCGACGCTCGAGCTCAACCAGGAAATCGAGCAAATGCTCGAGCAGAACCCCTTCCTGGAGCCCGAAGACGACCTGCCCGCGCTCGACCTGGCTGCCGCTGCTGAATACGAGCGTCAGCGCAACGACCGCAACAACACCGAAGAGACCGCCTCCACCGCGGCCGAGTCCGACGCCAGCTCGTCCGATGACGGTGGCGGCATCGACACCGCCGACCTCGGCACCACCGAGCGCGACGACTGGGAGAACGGCACGGAGCGCGACGACTTCGACGGCATCAGCGAAGCGCCTTCGCGCAACAACGACACCGACGACGACTTCGACCCGATGTCGCGCAACACTGCCGGCATCAGCCTGCAGGACCACCTCAAGCAACAACTGCTGGGCATGCGCCTGGGCGCCGAAGACATGGCTGCCGTCGAGGTGCTGATCGAGTCGCTCAATGAAGACGGCTACCTGGCCGACTCGCTCGAAGAAATCGCCGACAGCCTGTTACCTGAAGAAGCCGACGAAGACACCCGCGACGAGGTCCTCTCGCGCCTGAAATGTGCCCTGGGCTGGCTGCAGCACATGGAGCCCGTCGGTGTCGGTGCGGCCAACCTGAACGACTGCCTGGTGCTGCAGCTGCGCACGCAGTCGCCCGGCCGCATCCGTGACGTCGCCATCGACATCTGTCAGCACCACCTCGAGCTGCTCGCCCGCCGCGACACCAAGAAGCTCATGGTCGCCACCGGCGCCAGCGAAGGCGAGGTCAAGCAGGCGCAAGGCCTCATCGTCCAGCTCGAACCCAAACCGGGCCGTGCCTTCACGCGCGCCGAGGCCAACATCATCATCCCCGACGTCATCATCCAGAAGTCGGGCCGGGGCTGGAAGGTCGTGCTCAACCCCGACGTGATGCCCAAGTTGCGCATCAACGACCTGTACGCGCAAGCCCTGCGTGCCTCGCGCTCACCACGCGGCACGGCGGCCAGCGAAAGCCACACGGCGCTGAGCTCGCGCCTGCAGGAGGCCCGCTGGTTCGTCAAGAACATCCAGCAGCGCTTTGACACCATCCTGCGCGTCTCCCAAGCCATCGTCGACCGCCAGAAGAACTTCTTCACCCACGGCGAGATCGCCATGAAGCCCCTGGTGCTGCGCGAGATCGCCGACGAGCTGGGCCTGCACGAGTCCACCATTTCGCGCGTGACCACGGCCAAGTACATGAACACGCCGTTTGGCACCTTTGAGCTGAAGTACTTCTTCGGCTCGTCGCTCAACACCGAGGCCGGCGGCAACGCATCGAGCACCGCCGTGCGCGCGCTCATCAAGCAGCTGGTCACCGCCGAAGACGCCAAGAAGCCGCTGTCCGACAGCCAGCTCGCCAGCATGCTCGAAGAGCAGGGCATCCAGGTCGCGCGCCGCACCGTGGCCAAGTACCGCGAAGCCCTCAAGATCGCGCCAGCCAACCTGCGCAAGGCGCTCTGAGCGTCCCACCGATGGCGCCTGCATCGGCAGCTGTCGACCCGCCGAGCGCTCCCCGCCTGCCACAGCCCGCCCGTTGACCGAGTCAGACCATGGCCCTCATCAACCCCTCTGTCACCGTCACCCAGATCCTCGCCGTCCTGCCCTGGCAAGACTGGGCCGCGCTGGCGCTGTTCTTTTTCGGTTGGGTCGGCTACGCCCAGTTCGCCAGCTGGCGGGCCAAGCGCGAGCGCACGCTGCTGGCCAGCACCAACCACTTTCGCAAGGTCTGGATGATGCAGGTCACCTACCGCGACCAGCGCATCGTCGATGCTGCCGTCACGCAGAACCTCGCCAGCAGCCCCAGCTTCTGGGCTTCGACCACCATCCTGGTGCTCGGCGGTCTGCTCGCTGTGCTGGGCACCTCCGAGAAGGCCACCGAGCTGGTCAAGGACCTGCCTTTCGCTGCCACCACGTCGATGCTGGTCTTCGACATCAAGATCGTGGTGATGCTGTGCGTCTTCGTCTACGCGTTCTTTCGCTTCACCTGGTCGATGCGGGTGTACTCGTTCGGCGCCATCCTCGTGGGCGCTGCCCCCAACGTCGAAGTCTTCGACTCGGGTGAAGCCGACCGCGAAGCCTTCGCCGAGCGCGCCGGCAAGCTCATGGGCATGGCCGCCGAGAGCTTCGCCGATGGCCTGCGCGCCTATTACATGTCTTTCGCCGTGATCGGCTGGTTCATTTCCCCGACCACGTTCGCCGTCGCCACCCTTGCCGTGCTTTGGGTGCTGTATCGTCGCGAATTCCGATCCGACGTGCTGGCCGTCCTGCGCGCCTGACCCTTCCGTCGCCCGCTTCGCTGCCTCCGTCCACCCGCCCCATGCCGATCAAACCGATCCGTCGCCCCCGTGTTTCCGCCGCCACCGGCCGTCCTTCTGATGAAGCCGGTGCGCCTGCGCGTGGCGAGCATGGCGAGCGTCGGGATGCGCATTCGCAGCGCCCCTCGGGCCCCGGTCGATCGCCGACGCAGCAACGCCCGCAGTCACCCCATGCCGGGCGCGGTGAGTCGCCCCATCGCGGTGGTCCTGCCGACCGTTCTCGCGCACCGGCGCGCTCGCCAGCTTCGAGCGGCCCGCGCCCGCAACCCGCCGGCCCCGTGCTCGCGTCCGATCGCCCCATTGCCCTCTACCTGAGCTGCCCTGCCGGCGTCGAAGAGCTGCTGCTCGAAGAAGCCCGCCGCATCCTCGGCCCCGCGCCCTTCATCCAGGCCTCGCGCGGTGGCATCGAGGTGCAGCCAGCGCCCTCCTTGCGCACGACCGCAGAGCGGCAGGCCGCCCTCATCGACAGCGCCATGCGCCTGAACCTGGAAAGCCGCCTGGCCCAGCGCGTGCTCTGGCGCGTCGCCACCCGCGTCTACCGCCACGAAGACGACATCTACGCCTTGGGCCGCACCGTCAACTGGTCTGACTGGATCACGCCCGAGCAGACCCTGCGCGTCGACGTCACCTCGCGCCGCAGCCACCTGCGCAGCCTCAATTTCGCCGGCCTGCGCACCAAAGACGCCGTCTGCGACGACCTGCGCGAGCGCACCGGCGAGCGCCCCAGCGTCGACACCCGCCACCCCGACCTGGGCCTCGTCCTCTACCTCGACGACATGGACGCCATCCTTTATGTCGACACCTCCGGCGAGGCCCTCTTCAAGCGCGGCTGGCGCGAAGACACCGGCGAAGCCCCGCTGAAAGAAACCCTGGCCGCCGCCATGCTGGCTGCCGCCGGTTGGCAAGGCCGCCCCGAAGACGGCGCCCTGCTCGACCCCTGCTGCGGCGCCGGCACCATCCCCATCGAAGCGGCCCAGATCGCCTGCGACATCGCCCCGGGTCTGCAGCGCCGCTTCGCCTTCGAGCGGTTGCTGCCCTTCCGTCCTTATCAGGGCGCCTGGCAGCAGCTCAAACAGGCCGCCCGTGCTCGCCAACGTGCGCCGCAAGTGGCCATCTACGCGGGCGACGTCGCCTTCCGCATGACCGACTTCGCCACCCGCAACGCCGAGCGCGCGGGCGTGAGCCACGCCATCGAGTTCAAGACGGCTGACGCCCTGCAGCGCCCCGTGCCCTGCGAAAAAGGCGTGCTGATGTTCAACCCGCCCTATGGCGAGCGCATCGACACCAAGGGCTCGGTCCGCGACGCCTACGGCCAGCGCGCAGCCCAGCATGGCGATCGCTACGCCATCGATTCCGACGAGCCCGACGACCGGGCTCGCCCCGGCGTGCGCGTTGCCCGCGAAAACTTCCAGGAAGACGAAGCAGCCGCCACCTTCTTCCAGCGCCTGTCCTCGCACTGGAAGAAGAACTACACCGGCTGGACCGCCTGGATCCTCAGCCCCGACATGAAGCTGCCCGGCGCCATGCGCCTGAAAGAAAGCCGTCGCGTCGTCATGTTCAACGGCCCCATCGAGTGCCGTTTGTTCCGATTCGACCTGGTGGCCGGCAGCAACAAGCCTCGCGCGACGTCCTCCGATCGCCCGGCAGATCCCACTGCCTCAGGCCAGGGCTGAGCAGCTCGCTCGCACCTGGTGCCGCTTTGGCCGACCAAAGCGGGCCGCAAGCCCGAAGTGCCATCCATCGATGGCGAAGGTGGTGGCCGCTCAGGCCTCCAGCGCTGCTGCGATCACACTCAGCACCGCCAGCGGCGCGGTGTCCGCGCGCAGCACGCGCCGCCCCAGGCTCACCGCCTGCCATCCGCACGACAAGGCCAGGTCCTCCTCCTCGGGCGTCAGCCCGCCTTCCGGCCCGCTGAAGAAGCACCAGTTCTCGGTCTCTCGCGCTGACGCCTGCGCATCGACCAAGGCGGGCCGCAGACCCTGCCCGCCCAACAGCCCGTCCAGCCAGCGGCCCACAGGTGCCGCATCGCGCAGGCTCAGCACCCCGCGCGCATGCCAGCTTCCATCTTGCGTGTTCGCCTGAGCCGCTTGCTGCAGCCAGGCCAGCGAAGGCGCCACGGGCAGCAACCTGGGCACCACCGCCCGTCCGCATTGTTCGCTCGCCGCCACCGCCACCGATTGCCAATGCGCCACCTTCTTGGCTGCGCGCTCCCCATCCAGGCGCAACACCGACCGCGTGCACAAGAGAGGCTGGATCGCGTGCACCCCGAGCTCGGTCGCTTTCTCCACCAGCGTGTCCATCCGGTCGTTGGCGGTCATCCCGACGGCCAGCGTCACCCGCACAGGCAGTTCGCGGCTTTGATGGATGGGGTGCAGCACCCGCACCCGCACGACCTTTCGCCCCATCTCTGTGACTTCGGCCTGCCACTCCGCCCCCTGTCCGTCGAACACCCTCAGGCACTCTCCAGGCTGCATGCGCAACACCTGCACATGCCGAGACGGCCCTTCGTCCAGGGCGAACACCGCCCCGCTGGCATCCAGCTTCCCTTCTTCCACATGCAAGCGAGGACCCATCGACACGTTCTGCTTCTCCTGCGCCACTGGCGCGCTACTGATATGGACATGATTGAGCCGTCTGAGCAAAAAGCATGGGGCGGCTGGCTTGGGCGATGCCGCAAGCCGGCCCAGCTCCCGACGCCGCCCTGCTGGCACCACCAGCCATCCTGCCCGCCTGCGCCCTTTGGCTCGCTCCCCGTGAGTCAAGTGCCCAGCAGAAGGTTGCAGTCCTGATAGATAGAGACAAGCAAGGGAGCCTGGCGCGGCCGATCCTCAGCGCTCCGGCAGCTCCTTCATGGCGACGCATCCGCCCGACACAACTTCTTTGTGGCAGCTTTGTCGCATTGTCCGCCACGTGGTGCATCCACCACGCAACAGTGGCTGTATGATCTCGCGCCTCGGCGCGTTCTCTCCGAGTGACGCCGTGGCACACCGCTTCGCGAGCGTTTGCGGCCCTTCAACGGGGCCCTGAATGCAGAAAGTTGAAGATTTTTCGCTGAGGGGCTTGCAAAGGGTGTCAAAAGGGTGCCATAATTGCATTCTTCGCTGATGACGCAGACAAAACAACGCAGCAAACAGCTGCAGCGGTTAAGTCAACCAAGTCAAGCGATCGTTCTTTAAAAATCAACAGCCGATAAGCGTGGGTGTTTGGTTCTGTGAGGTGCGCTGGCGTCGCAAGACGCCAGGTCCTTGGACCAAACGCTCATGGAAATAGAAGTGTTAACACTTATGTG
>Ga0180008_1000212_pt1 | contig 57867 bp, 50 predicted proteins | sample MM_PW_MetaG_FD_121121 | JGI IMG/M metagenome (GOLD analysis project Ga0180008, IMG submission 121121) | Groundwater microbial communities from the Aspo Hard Rock Laboratory (HRL) deep subsurface site, Sweden - MM_PW_MetaG | ecosystem: Environmental > Aquatic > Deep subsurface > Groundwater... | reverse complement strand
GGTCCAGTTGCCGTTTGCATCGACGGTGACGGTGCCGTGAGCTGGGTTGGAGCCCTTGGCAAAGGTCAGTGCATCACCATCGGCATCCTTGGCCTTGACGGTGCCGGAGACAGGGGTGTCTTCAGGCGTGGTCGCCTTGTAGTTGCTCGTGACGGGGTCGTAGTTCGGGTTGCTCGGATCGTCGAACTTGGGTGGGTCGTTGGCTGGCGTGACGCCGATGTTGACGGTGGAGGTGGCGGTGCCGCCCTTGCCGTCGCTCACGGTGATGGTGAAGCTGTCGGAGCCGTTGTAGTCCTTGGACGGGGTGTAAGTCCAGGTGCCATCGGCGTTGACCACCACGGTGCCGTGAGCTGGGTTGCTGCCTTTGGCAAAGGTCAGCGCGTCACCATCGGCGTCCTTGGCCCTGACGGTGCCGGAGACCGGCGTGTCTTCAGGCGTGGTGGCCTTGTAGTTGCCGGTGACCGGGTCGTAGTTGGGGTTGCTCGGATCGTCGAACTTGGGCGGGTCGTTGACCGGCGTGACACCGATGTTGACGGTGGAAGTGGCGGTGCCGCCCTTGCCGTCACTGACGGTGACCGTGAAGCTGTCCGAGCCGTTGTAGTCCTTGGACGGGGTGTAAGTCCAAGTGCCATCGGCGTTGACGACGACGGTGCCGTTCTTGGGATCGCTGCCTTTGGCAAAGGTCAGCGCATCACCATCGGCATCCTTGGCCTTGACGGTGCCGGACACCGGGGTGTCTTCAGGCGTGGTTGCCTTGTAGTTGCCAGTGACCGGGTCGTAGTTCGGGTTGCTCGGGTCGTCGAACTTGGGTGGGTCGTTGACTGGGGTGACACCGATGAAAACCGTGGAGGTGGCGGTGCCGCCCTTGCCATCAGAGACGGTCACCGTGAAGAGGTCGGGACCGTTGAAATCCTGGTTGGGCGTGTAGGTCCAGGACCCATCCGCGTTCACCACCACGGTGCCGTTGGCGGGGTCCGAGCCCTTCCCGAAAACCAGTGCGTCGCCATCCGCGTCCGAAGCGCTGACCTGGCCAGACACCGGTGTGTCTTCGTCGGTGATGAATCGGTAGTTGCCTGTGGCGGGGTCGAATCCGCCTTGGCCGCCATCCGCAAAGACGGGCGCCTGGTTGCCGTCGTCGAGCAACGAGGTTGATTGGATCAGGCCTTGCAGGCCGTCGTTGTTCGACGATGCGGCGAACGATTGCGGTGTCACGACCTCAACTATGCGCTCCACGCGAAGGCCTTCGCCCATCGCGGCGCCATCGCCACCGGTCAGGCCCGCCGCCGTGGCGACTTCTTCACCGCGCTCGATCGCGCCAATCAAATCGTCGAGCGACTTGCCGTCAGCGGCATTGGCCGCCGGCTTGGCAGTTCCCTTGGCCTGACCTGACGACTTGGCGTCCCCGAAGGCCAGCGTCCACACCTGCGCGTTGGCGTCCGAGCTTTCCGCGATCTGCAAAGAAGCGTCTGCGCTGCCCAGCAGTCGGTCGCCCGGCATCAGTGTGTCACCCACCTGCAGGGCTTCGGCGGTTTCTTGTCCCTGGCGGATGACCTGGGCGCGCCCTTGCAGGCTCGAAACAACGCCGGAAGGGGCTTGGGTGGACAACTTGGCCATGGGAGCCTCTCAAAATGTAACTGCGTGATGAGTATCTCTTCCGACCCCTCTCCCAAACCAACCCCGTCGGCGGCTTTGTGTGAACGATTGCTGGCCTGGGCCAGTTTCGTGAGCGCTTAAGCCGGCCAAGGGGCAAGGGTCGGTCCGCAAAGGGCGGGCGCACGCGTGAAAACGCCCGCCCCAAGGGCCAATCGGATACCGGCCTTGGGGCGGGCGTTCTGCAGGAAGGAAGTCACGCCTTCCCAGGCGTGACGGGCGCTTAAGTGAGGGGGTGCCGCAGGGGTGTCAGCGCTCGCGCATTGCGTGGCTTTGCGCACGCAACACCGGCTTGAGCAGGTAGGACATCACGGTCTTCTTGCCCGTGAGCACGTCCACCTCGGCCGTCATGCCCGGCATGATGGGCATCTTCTCGCTGAAGTTGGTCTGCTTGGTGCGCACGCGCACCACGTAGAAGGTGTTCTGTCCGCGCTCGTCGGTCACGGTGTCCGGGCTGATGTTCTCGACCACGGCGTCCAGCCCGCCGTAGATGGCGAAGTCGTAGGCCGTGAACTTCACCGTCGCGGCCTGGCCGGGGTGGATGAAGGCGATGTCACGCGGCTGGATCTTGGCCTCAAGCACCAGCGCGTCGTCCAGCGGCACGATCTCGACGATGTCCTTGCCCGGGCTGACCACGCCACCCACCGTGTTGGCCAGCAGGCGCTGCACGCGACCTCGCACGGGCGACTTCACCTGCGACTTGTCTACCTTGTCGGCCAGGGCCACGGCGCCTTCGTTGATCGCGTTGAGCTTGCCCAGCACGTCCGAGAGTTCCTTGCGGGCCTCGTTCTTGAACGACAGATCGGTCTCCTGGATCTTGCGCGTGGCCTCCGAGATGGCCGCCTGGATGCGAGCGATCTGCGCGCCGGCTTGCTCCATCTCACCGCGTGCGCGGGTCACATCGCGCTCCAGTCGCAGCACGTCGACTTCCGAGACGGCGCCAGTGGACAGCAGCGGTCGCGTCTTGGCCAGCTCCTGTTGCGACAGTTCCAGGTTGCGCGCGGCCGAATCGCGGCGGGCGCGGGCCTCGGCTTGCTCCTGGTGACGCTGGGCCAGTTGCTGCTCGCTGATGCCCACGAGCGCGCTGAGTTCCGAGCGGCGCGAATCGTAGAGCTGGCGTTCTTCTTCGACGATGCGCACCTCTTCGTCGTCGGCGGTAGAAGGCTCGGGCGGCGCGAACGCCTTGCCCTCGGCCAGGGCCTTCAGCCGCGCCAGCTTGACCTTCAGCGCGAAGGCCTGCGCCGCGCTCTCGCGCACGCCCGAGGTGGCGCGGGTCTCGTCCACCTTCAGCAGCAACTGACCGGCCTCGACCAACTGGCCTTCCTTGACCAGGATCTCGGTGACGACGCCGCCATCGAAGGACTGGATCACCTGCAGTTGCCTGGACGGGATGACCTTGGCCTCGCCCTTGGTGACCTCGTCGATCTTGGCAAAAGACGCCCAGACGACGAGCAACACCGTCACGAGCAGCGCGCCGCGAACGAGCTTTTGCGCGCCGCGTGTGCCCTCGGTGGACATGACGGCATCGGCTTCCTGTTCGAACTGGTCGATGCCAGCGCGCTTGGCCGCATCCGGCGTGACGAGGGGACCGCTGAGCCGGTCGAGCAAGGGGTTGATGACCGGGGCGAGCTTTTGGCGCACGGCCTCCAGCCCGGTGACGATGCGCTGGCCGATGTGGAGCAGGGCGGTGTTCATGTTGGTGTCCTCCTGCTTCAAGATGCGCGTGTGATGCGGCCTGCAGACAGCGCCTGCATGATCCGGTCACGCGGGCCGTCGGCCACCACCTTGCCCTGGTCGATCACGATCACGCGGTCGACGAAAGCCAGCATCGAGGTGCGGTGCGTCACCAGCACCACCGTCTTGCCCTGGCAGTGCTGCTGCATCTTCTGGGTCACGAAGGCCTCGGTCGAAAAGTCCATGGCACTGGTCGGTTCGTCCAGCAGCAAGATGGGCGTGTTGTGCAGCACCGCCCGGGCGATGCCCACGCTCTGGCGCTGGCCGCCCGACAGCAGCTCGCCGCGTTCACCCACTTGCAGGTCAAAGCCTTGTGGGTGGCGTTTGACGAAGTCGCTCAGCCCTGCCGACTCGGTGGCCGCCAGGATGGCCTCGTCGGTGGCGTGCGGCATGCCGAAGGTGATGTTCTCGCGCAGCGAACCGTAGAACAGCGTCACGTCCTGGGCCACGTGGCCCATGTTGCGCCGCAGGTCGGCCGGGTCGAGCTGCCGCATGTCGATGCCGTCGATCAGCACCGCGCCCTTGCTGGGCTGATACAGGCCCAGGAGGAGCTTTTGCAACGTGGTCTTGCCCGAGCCCACCTTGCCGATCAGCGCGACCTTTTCGCCCGGCTGGATGCGCAGGCTGATGTCGTCGAGCGAGGCTTCGCGGCGCCCCGGGTAGGCGAACGAGACGTGGCGGAATTCGATCTCGCCCTTGAGCTCGGCGCGGTGGATGAAGGTCGTCTCGGCAGGGCGCTCGACCGGCTGCGCCATGATCTGCTCGAGCGACTCCATGGCCGTGCGCGCACCCTGGTATTGCATCAAGAGGCCAACGATCTGGCCTGCGGGGGCCAGCGCCCGCCCGGCCAGCATGGTCGAGGCGATCAGGCCGCCCATCGTGAGCTGCTTGTCGGAGATCAGGTAGACGCCGATCAGCACGATGCACACCGAGACGAACTGCTGCATCGTCGCCGTGCCGTACATGGCCGCCGACGACAGGCGTCGCATGCGCACGTTGAGCTCGGCCAGGAACTGGTTGGCCCGCTCCCAGCGTTTCTGGATGACGTTCTCGGCGCCTTGCGTCTTGATGGTCTCGATGCCTGTCAGGCTCTCGATGAGCGTGGCGTTGCGTTGCGCCGAAGCCTGGTATGTGGTCTGAGACAGGGCGTGCAGGCGGTGTTGCAGCACGTAGCCCGACAGCACGATCAGCCCGAACACCGTCAGCACAGGCAGCATCAGCCAGGGTGAGATCCAGGCCATCACGATGACGAACAGCAGCGCGAAGGGCAGGTCGATCAGCGCGGTCACCGTGCTCGAAGCGATGAAGTCACGCACCTGCTCGAAGCCCCGCAGGTTGGAGGCGAACGAGCCCACCGACTGAGGGCGGTTTTCCAGGCGCATGCCGAGCACGCGCTCCATCAGCGTGGCCGAGATCTGCACGTCGATGCGCGCGCTGGCCTCGTCCACAAAATGGCTGCGCAGCAGTCGGATGAACAGGTCGGCGCCCAGCACCAGCGTCACGCCGATGGCCAGCACCCACAGCGTCTCGACCGCGTGGTTGGGCACGACCCGGTCGTACACGTTCATCGAGAACAGCGGGAAGGCCAGCGCGAACAGGTTGACCAGCAATGCGGCCCACAGCACGTCACGGTAAACGAAGCGCTGCGCCAGCACCGGGCCCCAGAACCAGTGGCTCGAGCGGGTCTTGCGGGTGGCTGGGGTGCGTTCGTCAAAACGGAAGTGTGGCCGCACGAAGGCAACCACGCCGGTGTGGCGTTGGTTCAGCTCGCTCAAGGGCAGGCGCACGACGCCCTGTCCGGTCTCGGGCATCAGCACCCGGGCTTGGTCTTGCTCGGTGCCCAGCAGCACACAGGCCTGATCGCCTTTGAGCAGCAAGATGGCGGGCAGGGTGGCCTCGTCGATCGAGGCCAGGTCGCAGCGTTGCAGCTTGGTTGCCAGGCCGGCGCGGGCGGCGGCGCGCTCGAGCAGCGACACGGGCAGCGCCTCCTGGTTCAGGGGCAGGCCAGCACTCAGGGCGGCACGCGAGGCGGGCAGGCCGTGCACGCGGCAGACCTCGATCAGGCAGTCCAGCAGCGGGTCGGCTTTGAGCAGGTCCTCGCGCAGGCGCGTCGGGGCGTCTTGAGCTTCGGTGGCAGGCTGGGTGGGGGGCTGTGCCGGCGTCGCAACGGGGGCTGCGTTGGTGTTCGGCGTGGCGGCCAGCGGGGTGTCCTGGGGCGCGTTCATGCGGTCAAGGCATCTTTCGTGCAATGGGGCGCTCGCCGCACGAGGGGGCCCCGCACGGCATGCTCAACGGATATCGGCGCAATGCACGTCGAATTGACCCTTTTTTCGATCAGCGAAAAAACGCTCCAGGGTCATCCGCACCGTGCGGAAGGCGAGTTCGTCCCAGGGGATCTCGTGTTGATGGAAGAGTTGCGCCTCCATCGTCTCAGGCCCGGGGTTGAAGTCGGTGTCGAGCAGGCGGGCGCGGTAGAACAGGTGCACCTGCCCGGCGCTGACCACGTTGAGCACGCAGTACAGCCCTTGCATCTCGATGCGGGCCCCGGCTTCCTCGTCGGTCTCGCGGGCCGCCCCTTCTTCTGTGGTCTCACCCAGCTCCATGAAGCCGGCGGGCAGCGTCCAGAAGCCCTTGCGAGGTTCGATGTTGCGTTTGCACAGCAGCACCTGTTCACCCCAGACGGGCAGGGTGCCAACCACGTTCAGTGGGTTGACGTAGTGGATGTGCTGGCACGCCGGGCAGACCGCGCGCTCGCGGTTGTCGTCGGCGGGCACCTTGTGCTCCACCGGGGTGCCACAGACCTGACAGTGCTCGATTCGGCGTGAAAACAGCATGGCTTGCAGTGTAGGGCATGCGCATGGCGAGCCCGTGTCAAAAGGGTCGGCGGCTTCAACGGTGGCCTCAGCGGTGTTGGCAGCTGCGCGAGCTCACCCAGGGGGCAAAGGCTTCGAGCACCTGCAAAGGCTGGCCGTGGTGGTGAAACAGCGAATGGCGAGCCCAGCGTGGGGGGGGCGAGGGCTGGCTGGCGGGGGGCTGGCCCTTGTTCAGCGCAGCCCATTGCCTGGCCATGTGGGCGCCCGCGGGGGCATGAGCTCGCAGCCGCAAGGTCTGCAAAGGCCCCCGACACACGGCTCGGTGGCTGAAGAGCAGCTCAGCCAAAGGCCGCGTGCCCAGCCCTCGGATGGCCTGCCAAGGCCCCTTGACCGCGCGCACCGGCACGCTGCTGCGCGCCCACACCGCAGCACGTTCATCGATGTGCAGCACCACCTCGCGCACGTGGCCCACGCGGCAGCCCAGGGCCCGGCGCTCCTGGGGCCACAAGCGATGCCGACCCTGCGCAAGCACCTCCACCCGCACGGGGCCGTGCAGGCGCAGCCTGGCCGTCAGCGAGCCCGGGGCCGACAGCCACTGGCGCATCCGAGGCGACACAGGCCCGGGCCCGACGTGGCGGGCGTCCTGGCGACTGCGGGAGATGCGGACCCGTGCGGGCGACGGGGCCAGGTGGGCGTGAGGGCGCGTTAGCATGCGGGCGGGATCATAGCCAAGCTGCACGAAGTGACCGAACCAAGCCCGACCCCTGCCGGCTCGAACGCGGCCCGACTCGCCGATCCGTCGGCCTGGCCCGACGGCTGGATGGCGGTGCCCATGGGCCCTGGTGTCTCGGCCTTGATGACGGCACGCACGGGGGGCGTCAGCCCGGATCCCTGGGCGTCTTGCAACCTGGGGGACCACGTCGGAGACGACCCCGCTCGCGTGCACGCCAACCGCGAGGTGCTGGCGAGGTGCCTGCCGGCCCGCCCGGTCTTCCTGTCGCAGGTGCATGGTGAAGCGGTGGTGCGCCTGCAGCCCGATTCTGCGCTGGGTGCAGCCAGCCCGATCCAGGCTGACGGCGCCTTGAGCACCGAGCCTGGCGTTGCTTGCGTGGTGATGGTGGCCGATTGCCTGCCCATCCTCCTGTCCGCGCCCGAGGGCCGAGGCGTGGCGGCCTTGCACGCTGGATGGCGGGGCTTGGCTGGCAGCGGTCCGGCTTGCCCAACGGGGCGAGGCATCGCCCACACAGGCGTGCTGGCCCTGTGCGAAGCCACGGGCGCCGACCCGGCTGACCTGCGAGCCTGGCTGGGGCCTTGCATCGGGCCGCGGGCCTTTGAGGTGGGCCCCGATGTGCTCGCCGGCTTCGGCGTGACTCCGGTGGGGGGCGTCGCGGTGCCTCGCTTCACGCCTTGCGCCGACAGACCAGGCAAGTGGTGGGCCGACTTGCCGGGCCTGGCCCGCGATCGCTTGCAGGCACTGGGCCTTCGCCACATAGATGGTGGCGATGCCTGCACGGTCTCAGCGCCCGGTCGGTTCTTCTCGCACCGGCGCGACGGGATCAGTGGTCGGCAGGCTGCCGCCATTTGTCGGCATCCCGTCTGAGCCGGTGGCATCGGCCTGCTGCGGCTGAGCCCGGGCTTCGAGCTCGGCGCGTTCTGCCTGGCGGATGGCCTTGCGGCGAGCCGGCGCCCCCATCAAGTACAGCACCAGTGCCAGCGGGCCCACGCCATAAAGCAGGAACGTGAAGATGGCGCCCAGCACCGTGCCCTGAGGGTTGGTCGCCTCGGCCAAGGCCATCATCAAGGTCACGTACATCCAGGCGATCGCAACGATCCACATTGTCAGGTCCCGAGTCAGGGCTTCGTCTGGCGCATGCCAGGGTCTTCGCCCACACCGCGGACGCGCAGGGCATGTTGGAATGATGCCAAAGACGGCCGCAAGCCCCTTCACATTCGTTGCCCAAGGTTCAGAATACGGAAACAAACGCGGTTCATGATTCCGGACGAATCCGGAGAGAGCCCGGAAACAGGAGACATATGGCTGTCGCTCAGAGGTCTCGCGCCAAGCGCGAGTTGCTTGCATCCGTGGCCCCGTCCGACGCTGCGTCGATGGGCTCCGCCAAGGCCAACGTCAAAGCCAAAGCCAAAGCCGCCTCCGCTGCCTCCGCCGAGGACCTGAAGGTCAGCCCATCGTCCGCCAAGCCCGCGCGCAAGGGTGCCACTCAGGGCGCTGCAGCCAAACCCAAGGCCGCCAAACGGGCGGCCCGGGTTTCGCCAGCCGAGTCGGGTGCGAGTCGGCCTGCCAGCGCTGCGGCGGGCGCATCGGCCTCATCGACCGAGGCTCCGTTTGCGTCGGCAACGGCTTCGGGTCAAGCTGGTGACCCGTTCTCCACCGCGACCCAGGCCTGGTCCAAGCTGCTGGCTGGCAAGCCGGCCTTGCCAGGGTTTGATTTGACGAAGTTTGGCGAGGTGGCTGGGGTGGCTGAGTTGGCCCAAGCCTGGCGCCCCTGGTTGGGGGCGGCTGCCAATGCTCAGAGCCTGGGCACCCCCGATTTCGCCAAGGGACTGGAGCCGGTTGGTCAGGCCGTTGGTGCCATGGGTCAGAGCCTGGGCACCACCTTGCAATCGCTGGCCGGCCTGAACATCCCGGCCGAGCAATTGCAGTCGATCCAGCAGGACTACCTGCGGCAGGCCGGCGAGCTCTGGAATCAGGCCCTGCAGCAGCCTGATGCGGTCAAAGTGAGCGACAAGCGCTTTGCCTCGCCCGAATGGAGCCAGTCGCCAGGCAGTGCCTTCATGGCCTCGATGTACTTGCTCAATGCGCGCACCTTGCAGCGCCTGGCCGACAACCTCACTGGCGACGACAAGGCCCGCCAGCGTGTGCGCTTCGCTGTTCAGCAATGGGCCGATGCAGCCTCGCCAGCCAACTTCCTGGCGTTCAACCCGGAGGCGCTGAGCAAAGCCGTCAGCACCAAGGGTGAGAGCCTGACCCAGGGCCTGAGCCACCTGCTCAACGACATCCGCCAAGGGCACATGTCGCAGACGGACGAGAGCGTGTTCGAGGTGGGTGTGAACGTGGCCACCACCCAGGGTTCGGTGGTCTTCGAGAACCCTTACTTCCAGCTCATCGAGTACAAGCCGCTGACGGCGCAGGTGCACGAGGTGCCGTTCCTGTTCGTGCCGCCTTGCATCAACAAGTACTACATCCTGGACTTGCAGCCTGACAACTCCCTGGTGCGCTACCTGCTTTCGCAGGGCCACCGGGTGTTCATGGTCAGCTGGGTCAATGCCGACGACAGCCTGGCCAAAGCCACCTGGGACGATTACGTCGAGCATGGCGTCACGCGCGCCATCGACGTCACCCGGGAAGTCACCGGTGCCGATCAGATCAACGCCCTGGGCTTTTGCGTGGGCGGGACCTTGCTGGCGACGGCGCTGGCGACGCTGGCCGCGCAAGGCCGCAAGCCCGTTCGCAGCCTGACCCTGCTGACCGCCTTCCTGGATTTCGTCAACACGGGCACGATGGATGTCTTTGTGGACGAGGCCATGGTGCGCATGCGCGAGATGACGATGGGCGCCGACAGCCCGATGGGCGGAGGCCTGCTGCGAGGCAATGAGCTCGCGGCCACCTTCTCCTTCCTGCGCGCCAACGACCTGGTCTGGAACTACGTCATTGGCAACTACCTCAAGGGTGAGCTGCCGCCGGCTTTCGACCTGCTCTACTGGAACAGCGACAGCACCAACCTGCCGGGCCCCATGTACACCTGGTACCTGCGCAACACCTACCTGGAAAACAAGCTGTGCAAGCCGGGGGCGGTCGATGTCTGTGGCGTGCCGCTGGACATGCGCCGCCTGGACATGCCGACCTTCATCTACGGTTCGCGCGAAGACCACATCGTGCCTTGGGACAGCGCTTATGCCTCATCCCAGGTGGTCAGTGGCCCGAAGACCTTCGTGCTTGGCGCGTCTGGTCACATCGCCGGCGTGATCAACCCACCCGAGAAGAAAAAGCGCAGCCATTGGGTCAGTTCGGCACGGACCTTGCCTGCCACCGCGCAAGCCTGGATGGAGACCGCCACCGAGCAGCCTGGCAGTTGGTGGCCGGTGTGGGCGGGCTGGCTTGCTGAACAAGCGGGCAAGATGGTTCCCGCGCCCAAGCAGCCTGGCAGCCGGCAGCACCCCGTCATCGAGGCCGCACCCGGTCGTTACGTCAAACGCAAGGCCTGATCCCCGGGGTCGCCACGAGCGGCCCTGGTCACGTCAACCGAAGTCACAAGGAACTCACCATGACCGACATCGTGATCGTTGCCGCGGCCCGCACCGCGGTGGGCAAGTTCGGCGGCGCGCTCGCCAAAACCCCGGCTGCTGAACTGGGCGCCACCGTCATCCGTGATCTGCTGCGTCGCTCTGGTTTGCCAGGCGATCAGGTCAGCGAGGTGATCATGGGCCAGGTGCTGCAAGCCGGTTGTGGGCAGAATCCGGCGCGCCAGGCCATCATCAAGGCCGGCTTGCCCAACGCTGTGCCCGGCATGACCATCAACAAGGTGTGCGGCTCGGGTTTGAAGGCCGTGATGCTCGCCGCCCAGGCCATCCGCGACGGCGATGCAGAAGTGGTGATCGCAGGCGGCCAGGAAAACATGAGCCTGTCGCCGCACGTGGTGCCCAATTCGCGCGAAGGTCAGCGCATGGGCAACTGGAGCATGGTCGACACCATGGTCAACGACGGACTGTGGGACGTCTACAACCAGTACCACATGGGCATCACGGCCGAGAACGTGGCCAAGCAGTATGGCATCAGCCGCGAGGCGCAGGATGCGCTGGCGCTGGCCTCGCAGCAAAAAGCTGCAGCTGCGCAGGATGCAGGTCGATTCAAGGACGAGATCGTGCCGGTGTTGATCCCCCAGAAAAAGGGCGATCCGCTCAGCATCGATGCCGACGAGTACATCAACCGCAAGACCAATGCCGAAGCGCTGGCTGGCCTGCGTCCGGCTTTCGACAAGGCGGGCAGCGTGACTGCAGGCAACGCGTCTGGCATCAACGACGGCGCGGCGGCCGTGATGGTGATGAGCGCCAAGCGCGCCGAACAGCTGGGCCTGAAGGTGCTGGGTCGCATCGCCTCGTACGCCAGCGCGGGGCTGGACCCGGCGATCATGGGCATGGGCCCGGTGCCTGCGGCGCGTCGCGCACTTGAGCGCGCCGGCTGGAAAGCCGCCGACCTCGACCTGCTGGAAATCAACGAAGCCTTTGCCGCCCAGGCCTGTGCCGTGCACCAGGAAATGGGTTGGGACACGAGCAAGGTCAACGTCAATGGCGGCGCCATCGCCATTGGCCACCCCATCGGCGCGTCGGGTTGCCGCATCCTGGTGACCCTGCTGCACGAGATGGCGCGCCGCGATGCGAAGAAGGGCATCGCCTCGTTGTGCATTGGCGGTGGCATGGGCGTGGCCCTGACCATCGAGCGCTGAAGCGCAACCCCTTTCAACAGTCAACAGTTCACGGCCCACAGAGGAGCATCACATGAGTCAGAAAGTAGCCTACGTCACCGGCGGCATGGGTGGCATCGGCACCGCCATCTGCCAACGCCTGCACAAAGACGGTTTCAAGGTCATCGCGGGCTGCGGCCCAAGCCGTGACCACGCCAAGTGGCTGGAAGAGCAGAAGGCCTTGGGCTACAACTTCTACGCGTCGGTGGGCAACGTGTCAGACTGGGATTCGACCGTGGCAGCGTTCCAGAAGACCAAGGCCGAGCACGGCCCGATCGATGTGCTGGTCAACAACGCCGGCATCACCAAGGACGGCATGTTCCGCAAAATGACCAAGGGCGATTGGGACGTGGTCATCGACACCAACCTCAACAGCTTGTTCAACGTGACCAAGCAGGTCATCGATGACATGGTGGACCGTGGCTGGGGCCGCATCGTCAACATCAGCTCGGTCAACGGCGAGAAGGGCCAGTTTGGCCAAACCAACTACTCGGCTGCCAAGGCCGGCATGCACGGTTTCACCATGGCCCTGGCCCAGGAAGTGGCCAACAAGGGCGTGACGGTGAACACGGTGTCGCCGGGCTACATCGGCACCGAGATGGTCCGCTCGATCCGTCCGGACGTGCTGGACAAGATCGTGGCCACCATCCCGGTCAAGCGCCTGGGCACGCCGGAGGAAATCGCTTCGATGGTGTCTTGGGTGTCGAGCGACGAGGCCGGTTTTGCCACCGGTGCCGACTTCTCGGTCAACGGTGGCCTGCACATGGGCTGATGCCTGGTTGATGGCTGTTCGCTGATGGGCTTTGGGGCTTGGAGGTGAACATTCGAAACCCCGCGTGCCGCTGGTCGGCCGCGGGGTTTTGTTTTGGTTGTTGTCAGGCGGCCCTGGGTGGGTGCGCTTGGATGTTTGAGTTGGCGAGTGGTTGGTTGGGGTGGGGGTCACGTTGAGCACCGGTCAGGGGGCGAGGGGGCCTGCTCCGGGGCCACGCTCGCGGGGCACCACCGCGCCCTGCATTCGTCACCCCCTGAACACCGACCAGGTGGTTGCAGAGTCAGGACACCGCGAATGGGCCCTGCGCAGGCCCCCTCGCCCCCTGACCGCGACACAGCGTGGCAGGTGGAAAAGGAAGAAGAAGGGCGACGCTTTGCGTCGCCCTTCTTCTTCCGCCCCTCTAACCAGTGCGCGGTGGTTCGGGTTCGGTGGGTGGGGTGGGTGTGAGCCGGCCCGACATGTGCGGTGTCATGGCTCGGCAACCACTTGACTGGTGTTCAAGGGGCGACCGCAGCGAAGCTCGGTGGTGCCCCGCGCAGGGCCGGGTCACACCCACCCCACCTACCGAGCCACGCACCCGCCAACGCACGAATCCACCCCAACCCAAATGCCCCCTCGTTCACGCCCCAAAACCCGAGCTCGTGATGCCCTTGGCAAGAGCCTCGACTGAAACGACCACAGCGCCCAGAGCGTTGATGGCTTGGAGGAAATCAGGGTGACTCAGGCCAGTGCTTCCTGCTCCAGCACAAGGCGGTCAAGGGTCGCGCACACTTCGGCAAACTTGCCCGCGATCACGGTGCGACGGGCGTCGTGCGGATCGACCGAGATGCGCACAGCCCGGGCTTGCTGACCAACTGTGCCGCTCCCAAAGGGCGCCTGCGCGGTACGGGGGAAGTCAATGACACGGCTCAGGTTGCTGCGCGGCGGCGTGCCCCAGGGCGTGAGTGGGCGGGGCCGCACCGGCTGCTGGCTGGCTGGGCGTTGGGCCGAGCCAGGCTCGGATGCGCCAGCCGCTGCCAGGGCGCTGGTGTTGTGACGGACTGCGAGGGCGCGTGCGAGGTGGTGAATCATGGTGAACTCCGAAAGCTGTGAAGTTCGGCAGGATTCGATTGCTCAAGCCTCCGCGGGAATCGCGCCAGTTGCCCGGCACCAATGCCCGCCACCCGCGGTGGCCACCTTGCCCCTTGGTTGAATCTGCTCGATCAACTGCCGGGGCGCCAAAAAACACGTCGATTCAGTTGTGATGCCTTGTCAGGTCAGTTCAGGGGCTGGTTGCGGATCAGCCCGACGGCCAAACCTTCAAGCTCGAAGTCGTCCTGCTCGGGCGACACGAGGATGGGCTCGAAATCGGGGTTCTCGGGCAGGAGCTGGATGCCCTGCGGTGTGCGCAAAAAGCGCTTGACGGTGACCTCGTCGCCAATTCGGGCGACCACGATCTGACCATTTCGGGCTTCGCGCGCCTGGGCCACGGCGAGCAGGTCGCCATCGAGGATGCCGATGTCCTTCATGCTCATGCCGCGCACGCGCAGCAGGTAGTCGGGCTTGCGGGAGAACAAACCGGGCTCGACCGCATAGGTTTGCTCGACGTGCTCTTGCGCGAGGATGGGGCTGCCTGCGGCCACGCGACCGACCAGGGGCAGCACCAGTTGCTCCAGGCCTGGCAATGGCAGGTTGAATGGCAGGACAGACTTGCCGGATTTGCTGGACTCTTCACGGCGGCTTTCGTTGACGGTGCGAAGCGTGCCGGCTTTGAGGCGGATGCCGCGCGAGGTGCCGCCGACGAGTTCGATCACGCCTTTGCGGGCCAGGGCCTGCAGGTGCTCTTCCGCGGCGTTGGCAGAGCGGAAACCCAGCTCCGACGCGATCTCGGCCCGGGTGGGCGGCGCACCGGTGCGCGCAATGCTGCGCTGGATCAACTCGAAGATCTGCTGCTGGCGCGGGGTGAGTTTGGGTTTATCGTCGGCCATCTGGTTGGAGCTGCCACGCAGGCAGCGCGATGAAGCGAATGACTGTCATTTTATACAGGACTGTTTGTTTGTCCAGTGTTTTGTTGGGCGCGCCGTGCCTGGCGTCGCCTCGGCGCAACCTTGGCGCGCGCGAGCAAGGCAAGGAGGCCGCATGCCCAACGTGCTGATCCTGGGCACCGGCGGCACCATCGCCGGCACGGCATCGGACCCGAATCGCAGTTGGGCCTACCGCGCTGCGCAACTGAGCGTGGCGCAATTGGTCAGTGCCGTGCCCGATCTGGCCGGCATCCCCTTGGTCACGCAGCAAGTCGCTCAGGTCGACAGCAAGGACATGGGCTGGGCCACCTGGCAGGCCCTGGGACGAGCGCTCGAGGACGCGATGAAGGATGAGACGGTCTCGGCCATCGTCATCACCCATGGCACCGACACGCTGGAAGAGACCGCCTGCCTGCTGCATGCCTTGCACGACGGCCGCAAACCCATCGTGCTGACCGCGGCCATGCGACCGGCCACCGCGCCAGATGCCGACGGCCCGGCCAACCTCGCGCGGGCCGTGCGGGTGGCGCAGGCTGCGGCGCAGCGTGGCGAAGGAGGGGTGGCGGTGGCGCTGGCCGGCCGCACCTGGTCGGCGCGTGATGTGCGCAAGGCACACAGCCACGCCATCGATGCCTTCGATGGGGGCGGTGCAGAGCCGCTGGACGAGCTCACCTCGTGGCCGCAACCGGAGGCGCGTGGCTGGCAGTGGTTGCAGTTTGTTCAGCCGCCAAGGGTGGAGGCCGTCATCAGCCACGCCGATGCCGACGGCTGGCTGGTCGATGCCGCGCTGGCGCATGTGCAGTCATCAGGGCAACAGCTCGATGGCCTGGTCGTGGCCTGCACGGGCCACGGCACCCTGCACGAAAAGCTGGAAGCGGCCCTGCAGCGCGCCCGCGATGCCGGCGTGGCCGTGTGGCGCAGCAGCCGCGTGGCCCGTGGCGGCGTGCAGCCGCGCGAGGGCGACACTTGGCCCGCTGCGGGCGACTGGACGCCCGCGCAGGCCCGCGTGCGCTTGCTGCTGGACTTGCTCAGCGCCCGCCGCTGACGTCGAGGATGGCGCCGGCCGTGTAGCTGGCGGCGTCGGACAGCAGCCAGGCAATGGCCTCGCCGACTTCCTCGGGTTGTGCTGCACGGCCCATGGGCAGCTGGGGTGCCATGCGGCTGGCACGGTCAGGCTCGCCACCCGTGGCGTGGATGCCGGTATCGGTGATGCCTGGCCGCACGGCCACCACGCGCACCCCTTCGCCAGCCACCTCTTTCGACAGCCCGCCGGTGAACACGTCGATGGCGCCTTTGCTGGTGGCGTAGTCCACGTACAAGGCGGGCGAGCCGGTGCGAACCGCGCTGCTGGAGACGTTGACGATGACGCCGCCTGGTCCGCCATGCCGACGTGACATGCGCTTGACGGCCTCGCGTGCACACAGCATCGGGCCCAGCACATTGACCGCCAGCATGCGCTGCAGGCGCTCGGCGCTCATCTCGTCGAGCCGCGCCGTTTGATCGACGATGCCGGCGTTGTTGACCAGGCCTGTCAGCCTGGGCAGAGAGGCATCCAGTCGGGCGAACAAGGCCAGCACCTCGGCCTCGTTGGCCAGGTCGGCCTGGGCGATGATGGTTTTTGGCGCCCCCAGGCGCAGGCAGTCATTGGCGACGGCCTGTGCCAGGTCGGCACGGTGAGCGAAGTGAATGAGCAGGGCGTGGCCGCGCTGAGCGAGCAGCCGGGCGGTGGCCGCGCCGATGCCCTGGCTGGCGCCGGTGACGAGGGTGACAGGGTGCATGCCCTCACTTTACTTCGCTTAACCTGCGAGACTGAGAGCCACAACACAGCCCTGCGAAACTCAAGGCATGACAACCGCAAACAAGAAGTCCTGGTGGGCTGGCTGGCGCCTGTTCGCCGTCCTGGGGGTGCTCGCGCTGGCGAGCTGGGGGGTGTACGCCAAGTTCATCAAGAAGGCCCCTGCGCCCGAGGTCATCACGGCCGAAGTCGAGCGCACCAACCTCGAGGACACGGTGCTGGCATCGGGCACGATCAAGTCCGAGCGCGATGTCAACGTGGGTGCCCAGGTCTCGGGTCAGATCAAGCGCTTGCACGTTGCCTTGGGCGACCAGGTCAGGCAGGGCCAGTTGCTGGCCGAAATCGATTCCACCACCCAGAACAACACCCTGCGCAACGCAGAGGCCCAGGTGGCCTTGCTGCAGGCTCAACTGCAAGCCAAGGAAGCCTTGTACAGGCAGGCCGAGATCACGTTCAAACGTCAACAAGGCCTGTTCAAGCTCGATGCGGCCTCGAAGGCAGAACTCGATGGCGCCGAGGCCACGCTGGCCACCACCCGGGCCGACATCAATGCCCTGCAGGCCCAGATCAGGCAGGCCAACATCTCGGTGGACACGGCCCGTGTGAACCTGGGCTACACGCGCATCCTCGCGCCCATCGACGGCGTGGTCACGGGCGTGATCGCCGAAGAGGGGCGCACCGTGAACGCCGTGCAGTCGGCGCCGACCATCATCAAGCTCTCGCGCCTGGACCGCGTGCTGATCAAGGCGCAGATCTCCGAAGCCGACGTCGTGAGGGTGCAGCCGGGCCTGCCGGTGTACTTCACCATCCTGGGCGAGCCCCAAAAGCGCTACGAGGCCAAGCTGCGCACCATCGAGCCATCGCCTGAATCGGAGCAGGTTGACACCAGCACCAAGACGACCACGAGCACCTCGTCGTCGACCACGTCGGCTGTTTACTACAACGGCTTGTTCGAGGTGCCCAACCCCGATGGCAAGCTGCGCGTGGCCATGACGGCGCAGGTCTTCATCGTGCTGGCCAAAGCCGATGACGTGCTGGCCATCCCGGCCTCGGCGCTGGGCAAACGCAACCGCAAGGACGACACGTACGCGGTGCGGGTGCTCGAAGGCGAGCCGGGCGGCGTTCAGCGCGTCGTCGATCGCCAGGTCAAGGTGGGCCTGAACAACCGCGTTCAAGCGCAGGTGCTGTCGGGCCTGAAAGAAGGCGAACGCGTGGTCGTGGGCGAAGCTTCGGCCGGTGGTTCGGGTGGCTCGCGTCGTCCGCCGGGCATGTTCTGATGAAGAACGAGATCGATCAGATCCAGGCCGGGCAGGGCGCGCAAGGTGCGCCCAAGCAGCCAGGTGCCGACGCTCCCTTGCTGGAAGTGCGCGACCTCTGGCGCGAGTTCCCCTCGGGCGATGGCACCGTGGCCGTGCTCAAGGGCATCGACCTGGGCATCCATGCCGGTGAGATGGTGGCCATCATGGGCGCGTCCGGTTCGGGCAAGTCCACGCTGATGAACATCCTGGGTTGCCTGGACCGGCCTTCGCGCGGCAGTTACCGCGTGGCCGGTCAGCCCACGGCCGACATGGCGCCCGATGACCTCGCCCGCCTGCGGCGCGAGCACTTCGGCTTCATCTTCCAGCGCTATCACCTCATGGGTGACCTGACCGCGTTGGGCAACGCCGAGATCCCGGCCATTTATGCGGGGCACAGCCCGGCACGACGCCATGAGCGCGCGCTGGCTTTGCTCAAACGCCTGGGCTTGCAAGACCGTGCCGGACACCGACCGGGCCAGCTCTCGGGCGGTCAGCAGCAGCGCGTGTCGATCGCGCGGGCTCTGATGAACGGCGGCGATGTCATCCTGGCTGACGAGCCCACCGGCGCGCTCGACAGCGTCAGCGGCGAAGAGGTCATGCGCATCCTCAAGGAGCTGCACGCCGATGGCCACACGGTCATCATCGTGACCCACGATGCCAAGGTGGCGGCGCACGCGCAGCGCATCATCGAGGTGGCCGATGGCCGCATCATCGCCGACCGCCGAACCGACGGTGTCGAGCAGGTTGGGCACCGGGCTGCGCGCCCTGCCGTGCAGCCCGACGCGTCCTGGTCGGCGGTGTGGGGGCGTTTCACCGAGGCCTTCACCATGGCCTTGCGCGCCATGGCCGGGCACCGCCTGCGCACGCTGTTGACCATGCTCGGCATCATCATCGGGATCGCTTCCGTGGTCTCGATGGTGGCCTTGGGCGAAGGTTCGCGTCAGCGGGTGCTCAAGGACATCGCGGCGATGGGCACCAACACCATCGACATCTACCCCGGCAAGAACTTCGGCGACCGGCAGGCGGGGCGCATCCGCACGCTGGTGCCGGGCGATGCCAACGCGCTGGCGCAATTGAATTACGTCGACAGCGTCACACCCGGTGTGAGCACCAGCGTCACCTTGCGCCGCGGCAACGTCGAGGCCACGGCCAATGTCACGGGCGTGGGCGACCAGTTCTTTCGCGTCAAGGGTTACGACATCGCCCAGGGCCAGGCCTTCGACGACGAGAGCGTGCGCCGCCAGACGCAAGAATCCGTGATCGATCCGAACACCCAGGCCGCGCTGTTCCCCAATGGCGAGAACCCGGTGGGGCAGGTGATCTTCCTGGGCAGCGTGCCTGTGCGGGTCATCGGCGTGACGGCGCCGTCCGAGAGCGGCTTCAACATGTCGGACAACCTCAATGTGTGGGTGCCCTACACGACGGCGATGCGGCGCCTGATGGGCCAGAACCACCTGCGCAGCATCACCGTGCGCATCTGCGACAGCGCCAACCCGTCGGCGGCCGAGCAGGGCATCACCAAGCTGATGACGCAGCGCCATGGCTCGAAGGATTTCTTCGTGCGCAACAGCGACAGCATCCGCCAGACCATCGAGAGCACGACGCAGACGCTGACGCTGCTGATCTCGTCGATCGCGGTGATCTCGCTGATCGTGGGCGGCATCGGGGTGATGAACATCATGCTGGTGTCGGTCACCGAGCGGACGCAGGAGATCGGCGTGCGCATGGCGGTGGGCGCGCGCCAGTCCGACATCCTGCGCCAGTTCCTGATCGAGGCGGTGCTGGTGTGCCTGCTGGGCGGCGGGCTGGGCATCGCCCTGGCTTTGAGCCTGGGCGTGATCTTCGATCAGTTCAACACGGGCTTCAGCATGATCTATTCGACCGCGTCCATCGTGACGGCTTTTGGTGTGTCTTCGCTGATCGGCGTGGTGTTTGGTTTCCTGCCGGCGCGCCGCGCGGCACAGCTCGACCCGGTGGATGCGCTGAGCCGCCAGTGAGGCCCAGGCCCAGCGAGCAATGAAGAACATGTCCATGAACGAACACGACTTGAACCGGCGCAGGCCGGTGGCTTCGGCCTCCCTGTGCGCGCTGATGCTGGCGAGCGCCAGCGCCTTGCTTGCCGGGTGTGTCACGACGCCTTACGAGAGGCCAGCGCTGACCGTGCCGGCGAACTACGCGTCTGCCAACGCCACCGACGATGGGGCCGCTGGTGCCAAGACCTCGCCCCAGGTCTCGCAAACTGCCCAAGAGCTGTCTCCTTGGTGGCTGGCGTTCGATGACCCGGCGCTGCACCAATTGATCCGCGACGCCCTGGCGCGCAACAACGACCTGGCGCAAGCCGCCTTGAAGGTGCGCCGCGCCCAACTCCTGGCCGGCCAGGCCGCCAGCGACCAGTTGCCCACGGTGACGCTGCAGGGCAGCTCCACCGCGTCGCGCCCACTTGATGGCGGTGACACGACACGCCTGAACAGCGCCTCGCTCGGCCTGAGCTGGGAAGCCGATCTGTGGGGGCGCGTAGCCGCCCTGCGCAGCGCCGCCGACTGGGAGGCCCAGGCCACCGAAGAAGACCGCCTGGCCGCGGCCCTGGCCCTGGTGGGCACGACGGCGCGCCTGCATTGGCAGGTGGGCTACCTGAATCAGCGCGTTGAAGTCAGCCAGCAAAGCATCGAGTACGCGCGGCGCACGCTGGAGCTGGTGCAGGCCCAGAAGGGGCAGGGCGCCGTCTCGGGCCTGGAGGTGGCGCAGGCCACGCAATCGCTGGCCGCACAAGAGGCCGCGCACACTCAGTTTTTGCTGCAGCGAACGCAGGCTCGCAACGCCCTGGCGATCTTGTTCGACGGCCCGCCTGGCGTGGCACTGGATGAGGCGAGCCGACTGCCGGACGGAGCGCTGCCCGCGGTGCCTGCGGGCGCTCCGGCCGAGCTTTTGAGCCGCCGCCCCGACCTGCGCGCCGCCGAGCTGCGCCTGCGCAAGACCCTGGCCCAGGTGGATGCCACGCGAGCCGCCGCCTACCCCAAGCTCACGCTGACCGGCAGCGTGGGCGGCAGCTCGAGCGAGCTCGGCCGAGTGCTGGCCGACCCGGTGGGCACGCTGGGCGCCGGCCTGCTGCTGCCCTTCGTGCAGTGGCGCGACGTGCAGCGCAACGTCGACATCTCGAAGACGGACCATGAGCTGGCCATCCGGGGCTTTCGCCAGAGCTGGTACACGGCCTTGTCGGAGGTGGACAACGCCTTGGCCGCGCGCCTGCGCTACGAGCAGCAGGGCGAGCGACTGCAGACCGCCGTCACCGCCGCGCGCGACAGCGAACGCCTCTCCGAGGCCCGCTACCGCGCCGGTGCCGTGCCCCTGAAGACCTGGCTGGACGCCCAGGAAACCCGCCGCCAGGCCGAAAACAACCTGGCGCTCAACCGTTTCAACCGGCTGGATGCGCTCATCACGCTCTACCAGTCGGCTGGCGGTGGGCTGGGCGAGGCCGCTTCTGTGGCGCCGACCGCCACTTCGGTCACGTCCGCATCGTCCGAACGGATCACCCCGAGGTAACCCCGCTTGTGCATGCTGCACCGCAGCACGCTATGCTTTGCGCATGATCACCGTTCATCACCTCGAAACCTCTCGGTCACAGCGGATCCTGTGGCTGCTGGAAGAGCTCGGCCAACCTTACGAGCTCAAGGTCTACAAACGCCACCCTGTCACCAAGCTGGCGCCGCCAGAGCTCAAGCAGGTTCACCCGCTGGGCAAGTCACCCGTCATCACCGACCGGGGTGAGGTCATCGCGGAGTCTGGCGCCATCCTGGAGTACCTGGTCGAGCAATACGGCCGCCAGGCCCCGGGTGATGCGGCGCGCCTGGTGCCCGCTGTGGGCACGCCGGAGCACCGCCAGGTGCGTTTCTGGATGCACTTTGCGGAAGGCTCGTTGATGAACTGGCTGGTCATGAAGCTGGTCTTCATGACGATCCCGACGCAGCCCATGCCCTTTTTTGTCAAGCCGATCGCGCGGGAGCTGTGCAAGCGCGTGCAAAAGCAGTTGATCGACCCGAACGTGAACACCTCGCTGGCCTTCATCGAAGACCACCTGGGGCGTCACACCTGGTTTGCCGGCGATCAGATCAGCCTGGCCGACTTCCAGATGAGTTTTGCGGTCTCGGCCTTGCTGTCGCGCTCGGATGCGGCGGCCGCGCACCCCAACTTGCTGGCCTATGCCAAGCGCATGGAAGGGCGTCCTGCCTACCAGCGGGCGCTGGCCAAGGGCGGGCCGGTGGTGATGGGTTGATTCGGGGCTGCCCCTGAAACGGGGTGATTTGATCTGGATTGAACCAAGATGCGAATCAATCGCATTAAGATTCGTAAAGTTCAATCGCACATCAAAAAGCCTCCCATGAACCCTTCACGCACCCTGCGCGCCTCGGCCCTGGCCCTGGCTGTCCTCGGCACCCATGCGCACGCCGATGAAAACCTTTTTGGCTACGCCCGTGGCAGCGAGACCCTGCCCCAGGGATCGTTCGAGCTCTACCAGTTCGTCACCCACCGCAGCGACAAGGGCGAAGGCACCTACCGCGCCACCGACTACCGACCGAGCTGGAGTACGGCGTGACCAACCGCCTGACGGTGTCGGGCGCGGTCAAGCTGATGTCACTGTCGACCAGCGGCTTGCTGATCAACGGCTACTTGCCAAGCGACAAGTCTTTTGACCTGAAGCCGGCCGGCTTCTCTCTGGAAGCCAAGTACAACTTCCTGAGTCCAGCCAAGGACGACATTGGTCTGTCGGGTACGTTCGAGTACACCCGCAACACGGTGGACCCCCATTCCGGCCAGAAGAAGAAAGCCAACAAATTCGAGCTGGGGGCGCAGCTGCAGAAGTACTTTGCCGAGGGCCAGGTCGTCTGGGTGACGAACGCTGCGCTGGAAGCCACTTACGCCAAGCGCGCAGCGATCGGCAACCTGCCTGAAGATTTCGAATGGTCCACCGAACCCGAGGTGGAGATCGAAACCAAGCTGTCCACGGGCCTGACCTACCGCTTCGCACCTGGCTGGTTCATTGGCGCAGAAACCCAGTACGAAGCCGAGTACGAGACCGATGTCGGCAAGGAGCGCTGGTCCGTTTTCGCGGGCCCGAGCCTGCACTACGGCGCCAAGGACTGGTGGGTCACGCTGACCTGGTTCAAGCAGGTTCGCGGGGGCGGCGAGAAGTACGAAGGTCAGACCGAGAAACTGCATCTCATTGAGAAGACGAAGCAGGAAATCCGCCTGAAGGTGGGTTTCAACTTCTGAAGGAGCCGGGCATGAGCACGACGCGTGACTGGAGCGCATTCCTGTTGCCGGTGGCGGCCCTGGCCGTGGCCGCTCCGCCCACCCATGCCATGAGTTACCTGTCGGTGGCTCAGGCCCAGGCGGCTTTGTTCCCGTCTGCCAAGGTGTTTGCCGAGGCATCGCTCAAATTCGACGATGCCCAGAAGGACCGCATCAAGGCGGCCTCCGGCCTGCGCCAGCGGTGGGATGCCCAGAGGGTGTGGCGCGCCGAGCGGGATGGCCAACTGCAAGGTTGGTTCATCGTGGACGACGTCATCGGCAAGCATGACTTCATCACCTACGCCGTGGCGATATCGCCAGATGGGCGCGTCCTGGGCGTGGAGGTGATGGAGTACCGCGAGACGCACGGCGGGCAGATCCGTGAGGCGACCTGGCGCAGACACCTGGTTGGCAAGAACTTGTCTGACCCCTTCAAGCTGGACGAGGACGTGCCCAACATCACGGGCGCCACCCTGTCGTGCCGCAATGTGATGGACGGCGTCAAACGCCTGCTTGCCATCCACAAGCTGTTCCTGGTGAAGGCTTGAACTCCGTGGAGGTGGTGCGCCGCATGCGGCCCCTGTTGGGCACTTTCGCCGAGGTCCACGCGGAGGGGCCTGGTGCCGCGCATGCGGTGGACCAGGCCTGGCGGGTCATCGAGCGGGCCCAGCGCGACTGGAGCGTGCAGGATGCGTCGAGCGAGTTGTCTCGCCTGAATGCCACCCATGGCGTGTGCGTGCCAGTGCATCGCCACACCCTTCGCCTGCTGCGCTTGGCGTGTGCGCTGATGCGGCGCAGCGGTGGCGCGTTCGACATCACCGTGGGCGGCTTGCTGACCGAAGTCGGTGTGCTGCCAGAGCACGGACGGAATTGGTTGCCACGTGGGCATGTTGATGACATCGAGATTGGACGGGGTTGGGTGCGCCTGCATCGGCCTTTGCGCTTGACTCTCGACGGCGTGGCCAAAGGCTTCGCGGTGGACCTGGCGGTTTCGGCGCTGCAGCGCGCGGGGGCCGTGGCAGGCTGGGTGAACGCAGGCGGCGATGTGCGTGCATTCGGTGATGCCCTGGTGCCGATGCATCGACGCGAGGCCGATGGACGGTTGGTGCCGATTGGCACGCTGCATCAGGCCGCATTGGCCACCTCAATGGTTCGGTCCCAAAAGAACTTGAAAGACGAGCAACCCGGACCCCATGCGCGTTGGCCGGCCCACATCCTGGCCCCGGATGGGCAGGCGCCAGCGCCGGGTGTGTGGACCGTGTTGGCCAAGCGTGCATGGCGTGCCGATGCGCTGACCAAGGTGGCCGCTGCGTGCCCCGAGACTGGGCGGGTGGCCGTCATTCGACAACTGGGGGGCTGCCTGATCGAGGGCGCCGCCATCGGGGCCGCACAGGTGGTTCCCTTGCACCGATTTTCGCCATGAACGCTCATCCCCGCTGGTTCCGCCCTGGTCTCATGGCCGTGGCTTTATCGCTTTTGCTCAGCGGCCTTTTGTTGGCGCCATCCATGCTGATGATGCGCGCGGAGGTGGACGTGCCCTGGCACCTCGATGGTTCGCAGCGGGTGGGAGTTGCCGCCTGGCACGCTTTGAGCGCCATGTTCGGCACCTGGGTGGTGGGGGCTTTGTGGACCGTGCACATGCGCGCGGGCTGGCGACGCAAGCTGCAGCGAGTCAGCGGGGCCGTGCTGGTGTGCCTGCTGTCGATGCTGGCTGGCAGCGCCCTGGGCATCTATTACCTGGGAGACGAGTGGCTTTCGGTGTTGGCAGCCTGGGTGCACCTCGTTGTCGGGCTGGTTGTGGTGCTGCCTTTTGCCTGGCATGCCTGGTGGGCGCCCTGGCATCGTGACCGGACCATGAAGCGCCGCTGAGCGCCACATGGGTTTCTCGGCAGGACGGTCCAGGTCACCTGTCTCATCGGCGGCTCGACGTCCGAGGCTGACCGTCGCTGGCCAGTTTGAGCACTTGCAGGTAAGCAGGGGCCTCTGGTACACCTGCCCGTTCGCGCAGCCACTTGTGCATCAGCGGCAGTCGGTGATAAGGCACCGATGCCATCACGTGGTGCTCCATGTGGTGGTTCACATGAACAGGGGCCACCGTCATGCGCGCCAGCCAGCCAGCCTTCGTGGTGCGGGTGTTGAGGAACATGTCGGGCGAGCGCGGCAGGCATCCGTGCTCGGCGATGGAGCGGATGCGCACGAACAGCGGCAGCACGTTGAGGTAGGCCACCACCCAGGCCCAGTACAGCCAGGCATGCCCCGTCGCGGCCAGCGCGGCCCAAAGCAGCAGGTTGGTCAGCACCACGGGGGCCATGTTCTTCGCGGTGGTGGCGATGCGCTCGGGCCAGGTGCGGCCGGCCTGGGGCAGGCGCTCGATGTGGTTGGCCACCGTCCACTTGAACACGCCAGCGTCCATCATGAACAAGCCGTAGGTCAACTTCAGCCCGGTGAGGCCGGAGATGTCGCGCAGCACCTTGCGCAGCAGCGAGGCGCGGGTCACGGGGTAGTCGGCGTGCAGCGAGATGTCCGGGTCCTCCAGCGTGCCGGTGCGCGTGTGGTGCCCGAAGTGATGCACCTTGTACTTGGGCAGGTTCTGCCAGATGGGGCGAGCGCAGAGCCAGTCGGTGAGCACGTCGTTGGCCCAGCGACTTTTGAACAGCGTGCCGTGCGAGCCCTCATGCTGCAGGATGGCCAGGCACAGTTGGCGGCCGGCGATCACGATGCTGGCCAGCACGAACGTGAACACGCTGGGCCACCAGGCCAGCACCGCGAAGGCGGCAGCGATCACGCCCCAGGTGGAGGCGATGGCCCAGGCCCCGAGCCAGTCCGAGCGCTCGGTCAGCGTGGCCAGTTGCTCTCGGGTGAACAGGTCCTTGAGCCTCCTGCGCGTGGCCGTCGGCAGCTCGGTGGGCGTGGCGCTTTCGACCTGGGCATCTTGGGCGAGGGCCGATTGGGGGGCGTTCGAAGAGGTGGGGGCGCGCATGGGGTGGTCGTTGGCGGTGGGTTGCTGCGGCAAAGGGGGTCAGTGGGTCCAGCGCCGCTGTGCTGAGTGCGCTTCGGTCTGTGGAGGGCGGGGCTCGCTGCTGCCAGCGCTCTGGTTGCTGTCGCCCGAGTTGTGGCGCAACGAGGGGAGCAGGCTCTGCCAGATCCGATGTCCGGCGGCGTCGAAGTCGATCACGGCTTGCAGGAAGTCGCGCCGTGCCGAAACGTCCACCAGTGGTTGAGGCAGCAATGGGTCGAAGACGAGTTGCCGGATGGCTTCGTTGCCAAGGACGTAGCTTTCCCGGGCGGCCGTTTCGAGCTCGAGCTGGTCGGCGCCTTGCAGCCAGGTCTCGAGCTTGTGTCGGGTGCGGGCGTATCTTTGGTCGAGGTGCTTGCCTGCCCAGAGTTGGCGGGCTCGTTGGTCGAGTTCCGGCGCCAGCTCGCGGGCCACGAACACGTGGGCGTCAGGATCCAAGCCCAGTTGTTGCAGGCGGTGGCGAGCGCCTTCGGCATGGCCGATCAGGTTGTCGGGGCGAACATGCAACTCGGGTGCAAGGGTCTCGAAACCAGCCAGAGCCAGCGCGCGTTCACGTAAGCGCAAGGCGGCTCGGTCGCTGCGCCGCAGGCCGGCGGTGCTGACCATCAGCCAGCCACCGTCCCAATCGCAGACGCGTTGCTCGGCGTGGCGCCAACTGGCGATGTCGGCGGCCAACGTGGCCGCCTGGGGGCCCAGTCGGTAGGCGCCTCGGCCCACCGACTCGATCAGCCCTGCTGCGTTCAGGCGCACCAGGGCCACACGCACGCTGTTTTCCCGGATGCCGAACAGTTGGCAGGAGGCCACGGCGTCGCTCGCGCTCAACGGCTCGCCCGCTGCAGCGAGCAGCAGGTTGAGGATCAGGTTTTTTGGGGTGGTCGCCATGCTTGTGACATCGAATGATTGCTTATGCTAATCCATGTAATGTGTTGATGCCTAAGGGTTGTCACTTGGTTCTGCCCGTGGCACGCGCTTGCGCTCGGAGCGAGGGCCTGGCAAGCAGGCAATCCTTGCGCGACATCAAGTCCGTTGCAGACGGGGCTTCTCAGAATTCAGGGCGTGCAGAACCCCGAAGGAGCATGAGATGCCACCCGCCCCGTTCGACGCAGGCCATGTCCTGCGCGGGCTGAACCTGTTTCGCGAAGCCCCTGAGCCAACCCTGGCGCGCATGGCGGCGTCGGCTCAGCGCATCCACCTCGCCCGTGGGGACGAGTTGTTCCATTCGGGGGATGTCAGCGAGGGGCTTTACGTGGTCATCAAGGGGCAGATCAAGGTGTACGCCCGGGCAGACAATGGCCAGGAAAAGGTGATCGAGGTGGTGTCGGCCCCCGCGAGCCTTGGCGGCTCGCTGTTGCTGGCCGATGTGACTGGGCAGGGCTCAAGCGTGATGCGCCATGTCAGCCATGCGGCCGCGCTCACCGAAGCGCAGCTGTTGCTGTTGCCGCGAACCCAGTTGCTGGTGGAGTTGCAGGCGGAGCCGAAGTTGGCCGTCAAGCTGCTGGCCGATGTCTCCGGGCGACTCAACCGCCTGGTGCGCGACATCGAAGCCGTGACCCTTCACAGCGCGGCGCAGCGCGTCGTCAGCTACCTGCTGCGCACGAGTCCTCAGGCGGCCACGTCGGCTTGCACGGTGTCGCTGCCGGCCAGCAAGGGCACGATCGCCTCGCTGTTGTCGGTCACGCCCGAGCACTTCTCGCGCATCCTGCATGACTTGCAGTCCCGCGGCCTGATCGCGGTGAACCGGCGCGAGATCGTCATCCCCGATGTGGAGCGGCTGGCCGGTTGTGTGTGAGCCGGCCGGAGCAGGTGTTGATCAGATGGGCTCGGTGCGTCGCACCAGCCAGCTCAAGGCCTCGCCGCTCACGTGCGGAGACAGGCGGCGGCGCACCTCGGCGTGGTAGGCGTTGAGCCAGTCGATCTCGTCGGGGCGCATCAGGCCCAGGTCGATGCAGCGCGTGTCGATCGGGCACAAGCTCAGCGTTTCAAAGGCGAGGTAATGGCCGTGTTCAGGCGTGCCCGGCTCGGCATCGGGCACGGCGGGCGCCACGGGCACGTTGAGCACCAGGTTCTCGATGCGGATGCCCCACTGGCCTGGCCGGTACAGCCCCGGCTCGATCGACGTGATCATGCCCGGGTGCATGGCCATGTCCGGGTTGGGCATGGCCTTGGAGATGGACTGCGGGCCCTCGTGCACGTTCAGGAAGTAGCCCACGCCGTGGCCGGTGCCGTGGCCGAAGTCCAGGCCTTCTGCCCACAGCGGCGCGCGCGCGATGGCGTCGAGCATGGGCGCGAGCGTGCCCAGTGGGAAGCGCGTGCGCGACAGCCCCAGCGTGCCCTTGAGCACGAGCGTGAAGTCGCGCTTTTGCGCCGCGGTGGGCGTGCCGATGGCCCACACGCGGGTGATGTCGGTGGTGCCGCCCAGGTACTGCGCGCCCGAGTCGATCAGCAGCAGTCCTTCGGCCACCAGGCCCTGTGGTGTGCTGATGGGTGAGAAGGCCTCGGGCGTGGCGCGGTAGTGGGGCAGGGCGCCGTTGGCGTTGAAGCCCGCGATGGTGGGGAAGCTCAGCGACACGTAGCCGGGCTGCCTGGCTCGCTCGGCGGTCATGCGCTCGTCGATGGTGAGCTCGCTCACGTGCTCGTGGCCCAGCGCTTGTTCGAGCCAGGCGTAGAAGGCGCACATGGCCGCGCCGTCGCGCTCCATGGCTTCGCGGATGTGCGCGGCCTCGGCGTCTGTTTTGCGTGACTTGGCCAGGGTGCTGGGGTTGATGGCCTCGATCACCCGCACGCTTTCAGGCACGGCCTCGCGCAAGCCCCAGGTGGTGCGCTTGGGGTCGAGCCAGAGCACGGCGCTGTTGGGCAGTTTGGCGATGGTGGGCAGGGCCTGCTCGTAGGGGCGGCATTGCACACCATCGGCAGCCAGCCGAGCGGCCAGGGTGGCATCGACCTTGCCCTCGCCCACGAAGAGCTCGGCACCGTCGGGCGAGACCAGCAGGTGCGCCAGGAAGACCGGGTTGTATTCGACGTCGGCGCCACGCAGGTTCAGCAGCCAAGCCAGGTCGTCGAGTGTGGCGATCCAGTGGTGGGTGGCGCCACGCTCGGCCAGGGCTTGGCGCACGTTGGCCAATTTGTCGGCGCGCGAAGTCGATGCGTGTGGCTGCACGTGCTCGTAAACCGGGGCCGTTGGCAGGCCAGGGCGCTCTGGCCAGGCACCTTCGAGCACGTCGTCCCGGGTGTGCAGGCGCCAGCCGGCGTCCTTCAGCGTCGATTGCAGTTGCTGGGTCTGGGCCAGGCCCATGACGGCGCCGTCGGTGGCCAGCGTGAGCGTTGCGCCGTCGCTGCCAGCTCTTGCAGCTTCTCCTTTGAGGCCCAGCGCCTGCAGCCACTCGGCACACGCCGGGTTGAAGGCGCCGTCGAGCTTGACCAGCTCCACCCCCGTGCCGGCGAGCTCGGCTTCTGCCTGCGTCCAGTAGCGGCTGTCGGTGAAGACGGCGGCACGATCTGCGGCCACGAGCAGCGTGCCCGACGAACCGGTGAAACCGCTGAAGTGGGCTCGGCCCTGCCAGCGCTCGGGCAGGTATTCGGAGAGGTGCGGGTCGCTGCTGGGCAGCAGCACGGCCTGCCAGCCCCTGGCCGCCATGTGGGCGCGCAAGGTGCTCAGGCGGGCGGCGTGAGGGGAAGTGTGTGTGGGGGCGTTCACGGGTGGGTCCTGCTCGGGCCTGGTGCGTCAGGCGTTCAGGCCCGATGTTGCCACGCCGGGCATGACCTGCCAGCGCCCGTTGTCATCCACGGTGGGACCTGGCAACGTCGACCAGTCGGCCCAAGGCGATCCTGATCGCGGGCTGGGGCGCAAGGCTTCAGCCGGCCTGGCTGGGTGCCGTGGCTGCCGCGGTGGCTGCCGCTGCAACGGGTGCTGCCGGCGTGGCGCGCGCATCTGCCACGCTCACCAGCACCTTGTGCGGCTCCAGCGCGTGCGGGTCTGGGAAGACGCGGGCGTGGCGCTGCGAGGTGAAGTAGGCCCAGGCCCAGTCCATCATCACCACCATGCGGTTGCGGAACCCGATCAGGAAGTACACGTGCACGAAGAGCCAGAACAGCCAGGCTGAGAAGCCGCTGAAGCGCACCTGCTTTTTGGTGAAGGGCAGGTCGATCATGGCCACGGCCGCGCGCTTGCCGATGGTGGCCAGCGAGCCGTAGTCGAAGTAGCGGAAGGCCTGAGGCTCCAGGCCCTTCATGCGGCGCATGATGTTGAAGGCGGCCTTGCGGCCCATCTGCTTGGCGCCGGGACTCACGCCTGGCACGGGCGTGGGGTTGTGCGGGTCGAGGTAGCTCTTGGCGCTGGCCAGGTCGCCCACCACGTGGATGTTGGGGTGGCCGGGGATGGTCAGGTCAGGTTGCACCACCACGCGACCAGCGCGGTCGAGCTCGCAGCCGGTGCTCTTGGCCAGGGCCTTGCCCAGCGGTGAGGCCGCCACGCCGGCAGCCCAGATCACCGTGCGGGTGGGCAAGAAGTGCGAGACGTTGCGGCTGCTGCCATCGGGCTGCTTCTCGGCCACGTCGTAGTGGATGCCGAAGGCGGTGATGTTGGTCACCTTGGCGCCGGGCAGCACCTCGGCGCCCAGGCCTTCGAGTTGTTCCTTGGCGCGCTGTGACAGGTCTTCGGTGAAGGTGCCGAGCACGCGCGGTGCGCCTTCGAGCAGGATGACGCGGGCGTCGCGCGAGTCGATGCGGCGGAATTCGGCGCTCAGGGTGTGCTGAGCGATCTCGGACATGGTGCCGGCCATCTCGACGCCGGTGGGGCCGGCACCGACCACGGCGAAGGTCAGCCAGGGTACGCGCTTGGCCGGATCGGGCTCGCGCTCGGCTTGCTCGAACGCGGTCAGCACCCGGCGACGGATGGTGAAGGCATCGCCCAGGGTCTTGAGGCCGGGCGCGTACTTGGCCCAGTCGTCCCGCCCGAAGTAGCTGTGGGTGGCGCCAGCGGCCACGATGAGCTGGTCGTAGTGCAGGTGTTCGCCGCCATCGAGCACCACGCACGACGAGGCGGTGTCGATCGACGTGACCTCGCCCATCAGCACCGTCAGGTGACCCTGGGCGATCTGCTTGCGCAACACGTGCCGGATGGGCGCGGCGATGGCGGGTGCGGGCAGGCCGGCGGTCGCCACCTGGTAGAGCAAGGGCTGAAACAGGTGGTGGTTGGTGCGGTCGATGACGACCACGTCCACATTGGCGCCCTCCAGCGCTTTGGCGGCTTCCAGGCCTCCGAAGCCGCAGCCGACGATGACGACACGCTGCCGCTGGGTCCCCGCAGGTCGACTGGTCGGCACTTTTTGTGTGGCGACGAAGTGAGAAGCGGGGCGGTCGTGAGGCTGCATGCGCGACAAAAGGGAAGGTTGGGCGAAACGACGACAGCCTGCATCCAGCAGGCTGTCCGTTGGGGCTTGGTGTTTATACCAGGGTGATCCGGATGGCGGGCGCGTGGCACCGTTGTGGTGCGCCCCTCGATCGCGGGGAATGCAGGCCTCAGGCGCAGGCTTGTTGCGCCGATGGGGGGCGATGCGGTGCCAGCTCGTCACCCTGCAGCACGAAGCGGGCTTTGCCCGCGCGTTTGGCGGTGTACATCGCGGCGTCGGCGCGCTGACACAGGCTGTCGTGGCTGTCTTGCGCTTCGAACAACGCCGCGCCCACGCTGGCGCATGGCCAGATCGTTTCCTCGCCGATCACGCAGGGCTGACCCAGGCGCTCCAGGATGCGCTGGCCGATGCGGTGCACCTCGGTCGGGTGGCCTGCTCCTTCGAGGATGATGGTGAACTCGTCACCCGCCAGGCGGCAGACGCAGTCGGTGTCGCGCACGCAGGACTCCAGTCGTGTCGCGACCTCGATGAGCAGCTTGTCGCCGGCTGCGTGGCCGAGGCGGTCGTTGATGGCCTTGAAACCGTCCAGGTCGATGAACATGACGGCCAGCGTCTGAGGCTTGCGGCGTGCGCGGGCCATGGCCTGGCGCAGGCGCTCGACGAACACGCGGCGGTTGGGCAAGCCGGTGAGGCTGTCGCGGCGCGCTTGCTCGGCCAGCTCGCGCTGCTGAGCCTTGAGCACGGAGATGTCGGTCAGCACGCGGATGTGTTGTGACAGGCGCTGGTCTTCACCTCGCAGGGTGGTCACGGCCAGCCAGGTCTCCAGTGAGCGCCCGTCCGCACCCACCAGCGCGCACTCTCCCGCCCACCGTTGGCCTGACTTCAAAGCGGCCTCGACGCCGGGCAGGTGGCTTTCGCGCAGCGGGGTCAAACCCAGCAACTCCGCACCCTGACCGATGACCTCCTGACGGCTCAATCCCATCAGCTTGAGGAATGCCGGGTTGACCATCACGATGCGGTCGAGCGCATCGCTGACCACCACGGCGTCGGCGGTTTCATCCATCACGCGGGATGCCAGCTTGAGCTGCTCGGCCGCGCGCCGGCTCTCGGTCACGTCGGTGGCGATCGACAGGATGTGGTCCAGTTGCCCGTCAACGCCGTAGACCGGTGTCTTGATCAGGTCGATCAGGCGTTCGCCTTGAGGCGTTTGGAAGGGCAGGTTGGGGAAGAAGTGCGTGCGAGGCTCCCGCACCACCAACTGGTCGTGCGCGTCACCCCGCTGCGCGATCTCGCTGGGCATGACGTCGCAGGCCCGCCGCCCCAGGACCTGCTCCGCCGACATCTGCATGGTCTCGGCCGCCTGTCGGTTCCAGACGATGTAGCGGCCCTGGTTGTGCGCTCGGGCGCTGCGGGCGTAGAGCGCCATCGGCAGGCTGTCGACCGCGCTGCGGTAGAAGGTTTCCTGTTCGCGCAAGGCCTGGATGGATTCGTGGACCTCGGTGGTGTCCCGCGAGATCAGCGCCATGCCGGACGGCAAGGGGATGATTTGATGGTGCAGCCAGCGCTGGGCTTGCTGGCGCTCAGGCGAGGCGCTGGCGTGTTCGTCGACCTGGGCTTGCCCGGATTCGGCGGCCAGCCGCACCCGTTGGTGGAAGTTGCCATGTTCGCTCTCTGGCACGACGTCCTTGAGCAACTGCCCCACCAGCGGCAGCCCATCTGTGCGGAACAGCTGATGCGCCTGGTGGTTGGCCTGCACGACCGTGTAGCCCATGAAGCGGCCCATCATGTCGTTGCGGCGCTCCAGCACCATGACCGCGTCCTGGCTGCCCTGCAGGCAGGCCTGCCAGGTGGACTCGTTGCGGTGGGCCAGCTCCAGCGCCCGACGCATGCGGGCGTGGGCCCGCCAGCTCATCCAGCCGGAGGCTCCGGCCAGGAACAGGCCGGCCACCTGGACCGGCACTTGATGAGAGGACGTCAACGCGAGCCCTGCCGCGAGGCAGGCCAGCGAAACCAGCCCGGAGGCGCGGTGTGCTGGGTGGAAAGGGCTGGTGGGCGTCCCCATGTTCACCGAAGACATCAGCGACGACATGGACACCCCGACTGTTGAGAGGACAGTGATGGGGATTTCGGTCACGCCCGCAGTGACTTGAGTGCCCAAGGGGTTTTTTTGCGCCGACCTGAGCTTGAGTCAGACCTCGGCCATGCGCCAAGCCTGCACGGCCAGGAAGGTTTGCTGCAGCAGCCGGGCGTCGGCGCTGGCGCGGTGGCGCTGACTGCCCAGCGTGCCGGTCAGCGATGCCTTGACCTCGTGCCAGTGCGCGGCCTGTTGCTCATCGAGCAGGGCGCGCAGGTTGTCGAGCTTGAAGCTGGGGCTGCGCTTGGCCGACTCGTAGATGCGATTGAGCCAGGCGTAGTCGTGAGCCCAGGCGTCCGAGTAGACGGTCTGGCCGCGCAGGCGCTCGTTCAGCGCGTTGGCGATGTCAGCGACGCTGCGGCCGTGTCGCTCGATGTGCGCGCGGGTGATGCCGTGCATGGAGGCGGCTTCGTCGTCCCAGTGTTGCCAGTCGGCTTCGGGTCGGATGAGGCTGCACCACGCTTTTCCCTCGCTGGTGACAAAGCCGACCTCAATGGGGTAGCTGCCCGGGCCGAAGCCGGAGGCCTCGATGTCGAGGATGGTGGGCAAGACCGGGGCGGGGGGGCTTGGCGATGGGGTGCCTTGCATGGCGGGTTGTCTCAGCCTGTTTTATTCAGTGGATGTTGTACCTGCTTGCGTCGACTCGCCAGAGGGTTTGAACGGTGCCCTGTCCTCGAGCTCGTCCACGTAGCGACCGATGCCTTGCGACTCCCGTTGCAAGAAATCGGCCACGGCTTCACGCAGGCCAGGGTGGCGCAGCCAGTGCACCGAGCGCGTCGGGCTGGGCAGCAGGCCTCTGGCCAGTTTGTGCTCGCCTTGCGCGCCCCCTTCGAAGCGGCGCATGCCCCGCTCGATGCACCAGGACAGCGGCAGGTGATAGCAGGCCTCGAAGTGCAGGCATGACACCGCGTGCACGGCGCCCCAGTAGCGACCAAAAGCCAGTCGGTTGAGCGGATCGACAGCCAGCAGCGATGCCGCGATGCGTTCGCCGCCCAGGCTGGCGATGAACATCATCCACTGATCGGGCCCCGCCTGGCTGGCCAACGTCCAGAAGCGGCGATCCAGGTAGGGACGCTGACCGTGTTCGAGGTAGGTGCGCGTGTAGCAGCGGTGAAAGAAATCCCAGTCCGCCTCGGTGATGGCCGCGCCCTCCAGCACCTCGAAGGTGACGCCGGCGTCGCGCACCTTGCGCCGCTCCTGCTGGATCTTTTTGCGCTTGTCTCGCTGCAAGCTGGCCAGGAAGTCTTCGAAGCTGGCGTAAGGCTCGGGTTCGCGGTTGTGCCAGTGGAACTGCACGCCCTGCCGCACGAGCCAGCCCGCCTCCTGGGCCAGCCTGGTTTCGTCGGGCGACGTGAACAGCAGGTGCGCCGACGACCAGCCCTTTTCTTCGCAGGCTTGGCTCAGTGCCCGGAGCATCTGCCGCCGCACCGAAGCCACATCGGCCACAGACAGCCCGGGGCGCACCAGCAGCCGCACCCCGGGGATCGGTGAAAAAGGCGAGGCCGAAAGCAGCTTGGGAAAGTAGGTGTGTCCGTGAGCAGCCAGCGCGCGGTCGTGAGCGTCGGCCCAGGCCCAGTCGAAGACGTACTCACCATAGGAGTGCGACTTCAAGAACACCGGGCAGGCCCCGAGCAGGTGGCCTTGTGCATCGATCACGATGAGGAAGCGCGGTCGCCAGCCGGTTTCCGAGCAGGCACTGCCACTGTCGACCATGGCGCTCAGGAAGCCATGACGCAGGAAAGGCGTGCCGCCTTCGATGCCCGCCACCAAGGTGTCCCACTCACTTGAATCCACCTGCGAAGGGTGGTCGAGCCACGCCAGCCGGCCGGCTGCCGGTACCATGTTGGCCTGCCCTTGTGCGCCTGGTGCGCTGTCTGCCCGATCCATGTCCATGAACGCTGTGACCCCTGCGGCCGCTCCTGTGCTTCACGCAGCCCTGCTGCAAATCAACCCTGTTGTCGGCGACCTGGCCGGCAACGCTCGCCTCATCGCCGAAGCGACCCGCCAAGCCTACGCCGAAGGCGCTCGCCTGGTGGTGACGCCGGAAATGGCCCTGTGCGGCTACCCCCCTGAGGACCTGCTGCTGCGCCCAGCCTTCCTGGGGGCCTGTGAAGCGGCTTTGTCCCAGCTCGCGGCCGACCTGGCCGACCTGGTCGGCCTGACGCTGATCATCGGTCATCCGCAGCGCCAGCGCGACGAAGGTGTGCGCACCCGCTCGCACGCCGTGCCCCGCCTGCTCAACGCCGCCAGCGCCCTGCGGGGCGGTCAGGTGGTGGGCACCTATGCCAAACGCGAGCTGCCCAATTACCAGGTCTTCGACGAGCGCCGCTACTTCGCCAGCGGGCGCGATGCGGGCCTGCAGCCTCTGGTGGTGGATGCCGATGGCTGGAAGGTGGGCGTGCTGATCTGCGAAGACGCCTGGTTCGAGGAGCCGGCCCAAGTTGCTGCGGCCGCCGGCGCCCAAGTCCTGGTCGTGCTCAACGCCTCGCCCTTCCACGCCGGCAAGCTGGCCGAACGCGAGCAGCGCATGGGCGAGCGCGCCCGCCAGGTTCGCCTGCCGTTGTTGTACGCCCACCTCGTGGGCGGGCAGGATGAGGTCGTCTTCGATGGCGCTTCGTTCGCGGTCGATGCGTCGGGCCAGGTCATGGCCCGTGCACCCAGCTTCGAGGTCGCCACCTTGCACCTGCGAGTGCAGGTGGGTGGGCACGTTGGTGGTGCCATGACCGCGCCCTTGCCGCCTGAAGCCGAGATCTGGCAGGCCCTGGTCACCGGCGTGCGCGACTACCTGGGCAAGAACGGCTTCCCCGGCGCCATCATCGGTCTGTCCGGCGGCATCGACTCGGCCCTGGTGCTGGCGATCGCGGTCGATGCCCTGGGCGCCGACAAGGTGCGCACCGTGATGATGCCGTCGCCCTACACGGCCGACATCTCCTGGATCGACGCGCGCGACATGGCCGAGCGCCTGGGCGTGCGCCACGACGAGATCGCCATCGCTCCCGAGTTCGAGGCCTTCAAGACCTCTCTGGCGCCGCTCTTCGTGGGCCGGGCGGAAGACACCACCGAAGAAAACATCCAGGCCCGCATTCGCGGCACGCTGCTCATGGCCCTGTCCAACAAGACCGGTGCCATCGTGTTGACCACCGGCAACAAGAGCGAGATGGCCACGGGCTACTGCACGCTCTACGGCGACATGGCCGGCGGTTTTGCCGTCATCAAGGACCTGGCCAAGACGCTGGTGTACCGCCTTTCGCGCTGGCGCAACGCCCAGGCCGCGGCCGCCGGCCAGGTCGAGCCCATCCCCGAGCGCATCATCACCCGCCCGCCTTCGGCCGAGCTGCGCCCCGACCAGACCGACCAGGACAGCCTGCCCGAGTACGACGTGCTCGACGCCATCCTGGAGCGATACATGGAGCAGGACCAGTCCATCGAGCAGATCGTGGCCGCCGGTTTTGCCCCCGCCGATGTCGACAAGGTCACCCGCCTCATCAAGGTCAACGAATACAAGCGCCGCCAGGCCCCCATCGGCATCCGCATCACACACCGGGCCTTCGGACGAGACTGGCGTTATCCCATCACCTCCCGCTTTCGTGCATGACGGCAGTCGTGCTTAAATCAAGCCTCAGTACCGACGCATCTTCCGGAGTTCTCACCATGAAACAAATCACAGCCGTCATCAAACCGTTCAAGCTCGAAGAAGTCCGTGAGGCGCTGGCTGAAGTGGGCGTGACTGGCCTGACCGTCACCGAGGTCAAGGGCTTTGGTCGCCAGAAGGGGCACACCGAGCTGTACCGTGGCGCCGAGTACGTGGTCGACTTCCTGCCCAAGGTCAAGATCGAAGTCGTGGTCAAGGGCGATGACGTCGAGCGCTGCATCGAGGCCATCATCAAGGCCGCCAAGACCGGCAAGATCGGTGACGGCAAGATTTTCGTGACCTCGGTCGAGCAGGTCGTGCGCATCCGCACCGGCGAGACCGACGAAGCCGCAGTCTGATCCCGCGGCCAAGCTTGCAGGGCTGATCGCCTGATCGGCCCTCGGCAGGCTCAGGTTCCCGGCGCAACGCCACCCGTGCCAGTCAGCTGGTCGGGTGGCGTTTGTGCTTGGAGGCTTGCCGCTTCGGCCGCGAGGCTGTCAAGCAGCGTGCCGATGTCGGTGCCCACTTGCAGCAAGGCCTTCACGTCAGGCCACAGGAAGCCACTGTCCTCGCTGCGATCGATGAAGCGCAACAAGTCATCGTAGTAGCCGCCCACGTTGAGCAGGCACAAGGCCTTGCGGTGGTAGCCGAGCTGGCGCCAGGTCCAGATCTCGAAAATCTCTTCCATGGTGCCGATGCCGCCGGGCAGGGCGATGAAAGCATCCGACTGCTCGGCCATTCTCTGCTTGCGCTCGTGCATGCTGCCGACCACCTGCAACTCGGTGACCCCACCGTGACCGAGTTCGCGCTCGATCAGCCTGTCGGGGATGATGCCGATGACCTCGGCGCCAGCGGCCAGCGCTGCGTCGGCCACCGCACCCATCAGCCCGGTGTGCCCACCACCGTAGACCAGGCGCCAGCCACGTTGACCGATTTCACGCCCGACCTCGCGCGCAGCCGCCAGGTGCGCTGGATCCAGGCCATCGCGGGAGCCGCAGTAAACACAGAGAGAAAAGGTCATGAGGAGGCTCGAATAAGGGGCAGGGCGCCGTGATGCGCCATCGGTGACTCAGGTGGGCAGCTGGTCTCGGTGGTCGATGACCCGGGTGCCGCAAACGAGGTCATGCAGGAACTGCTGCCTGGGCAGCAAGCGAGAGATGCCGGCGTAGAACAGGGCCCAGACCAGCATGCCCCCAAGCAGGTACTTGGATTGGTGCCAGCCAGCCAGCCAGCCGGCCAGCCAGGCGGGCATGAACCACAGCCAGCAAAGCAGAAAGCGCGTCAGCGCCTGCCACAAGGAGATCGGACCGCCCGAGGCGTCGAGCAGGCGAATTTGCCAAGTGCGCATCGCCAGGGTCTGGCCCCCATGGGTCCAGAACCACATGAAGTAGGCGGCCAGCGACACGAATTGAGCCGCCATCATGCCTTCGCGCCCTTGCAGACCGTGGCGCTGCCCGACTGCGATGCTATAGAGCGCGCCCACCGCCATCACAAGGCCAAAAAGCAGAACGCCCTCGTAGGTGAAGGCAGCCATGCGGCGGGCGAGCGGAGCGGCGGGGCCCTGGGCTCGGGCGGTCAATTGAGCCGAGCTCAGACCGCCCTGGGATGGGATGGAAAAGACGGACATGGGAGGTGACGATCAACAGCCGCGAACGATATCACCGCTGTCGACAGCCTGGCCGGGGCCGATTCAAGGACGCTGTCCTGAAGCCGGCAGGCTGGCCATGGCTGCACCCTGGGCACCCGTGCGTGGCAGCAAGGTCACCGGATCGACCGAGCCCCTGGCGGCGTTGACCTTGGGCATGCCCACCTGCTGGTGCATGGGGGGCGAAGGCTGTCGTGTCACCAGGTTGGTGGTGGCGCCAGAGCCCGCCTTGACGGTGGCGGGCGAGACGACCGTGGGCTGGCGAGGGCTGGCCGTCACGGCATTGGGCACCGTGTTGGACTTGGCGGGGGAGCCGGCGGTGCTGGCCGTGCGCTTGTTGCCAAAGGCCTGGGCGGGCTCGCGCGGGCCGGCCACCCGATCGGGCAGCATCACCGGTTTGCTGCGGCGCTGGGCCTGGCGGCCGAGGTCCTGCTTTTCTTCGCTGGACAGGGCCTGGTAGGCCTGCCACTTTTCCTGCCGCTGACCGGCTGGCAGCTGGCGCGACTGCTGATAGCGCAGGCGGGCTTCGCCCCGCTGGTCGGACGGCAGGGCTGCCCAACTGGCCATGCGCTCTTGCACGCGCGCCTGTTCGGATGGCGCCAGTTGATCGAACCGGCGAGCCACTTCAACCCATTTCACGCGGCTGGACGGTGCCAGGCTGGCCCATTGCGAGGCCAGGGGGGCCAGCGCCTTGCGCTGCGAGGCGCTGAGCTGGGACCAGTCGCTGGGTGCCCCCAACGTCGAGGCGACGGCAGGCTGTGCGTTGGTGGTCGCTTGCGCCGAGGGGTGCCAGGCCAGGCCGCCGAGCAGGCCCAGGCAGCCCAGTGCCAGCAGGCTGCCCAACAAGAGCGATCGGGATGGTGAGGACGAATCAATCATGCGCTGGGCGTCCTCAGGGGGTGATCTCGGCGGCTTCGGTGTCGGTGCTGCTGAGGTCACCATCTGCTTCGGGAATCGCTTCTTCGATGGGGCGCATCGGCGTGCGCTCGTCCCCTCGCAGGAACTCTTCGAAGCCCGGGTCCGCGTAGGCGTCCGGGGGCAACTCGTCGGTCAGGATGGCGGTGTCGATGTCGGCCGTGGCTTCGACTTTTTCCTGGTCGTGGTAGGCGTGCACCAGCCAAAGTCCGGCCACCAGGGCCAGCACCGGCAAAGCCGTGGCCAGCTTCCACCCCCACGAGAGCGGGCCGTCGTCGAGGCGGCGACCGTGGCCAGGTTGGCGCGCCTGACCGGCCTCACTCCAGCCGCCCAGCACGGTGGTGCCTTGGGCGCCCACCCCGGCCAGGGCGGCCGAGCCCACCGGGGCAAGCTCGCCAGTGACCACCGCGCCCAAGCGGGTCTGCTGGGCCAGGCGTGCGGCGTCAACCGCCTGCTCACGCGCGATGCGCAGACGCTCGGTGATGTCGTGCGGCAACCCCTGGTTGCCCTCGTTCAGGCGCGCTGTCACGCGCAGCGCAAAGCGAGCCTGCAGCGCTTCGCGCTGGGCGTCATTCAGCTGGGTGGTCTGGCGCGTTTTCACAATGTGATCCCTCTGGCTTGCAGGGCCTTGGACAGTGCGGCAACCGCTCGCGAACAATGGGTTTTGACGCTCCCTTCGGAGCACCCCATGGCCGCAGCCGTTTCTGCAACATCCAGTTCCTCCCAGTAACGCAACAGAAACGCTTCCCGTTGACGCGCTGGCAGCTGCCCGATTTCTTCTTCGATTTGTTTCAGTGTTTCGGCTCGGCTGACCTGAACTTCAGCAGCTTCCGTGCCGGTGTCCTCCACGTCCAGGACCTCCAGCAGGTCAAAGTCCCCATCTTCGCCACCGGCAGAGCCCGCCATCTCTTCCATGCTGGTGAACACCGCGTTGCGCACCTTCTGGCGCCGAAACCAGTCCAGGGTGGCGTTCGAGAGGATGCGCTGGAACAGCATCGGCCATTCGTTGGCCGGGCGGTCGGCGTAGCTTTGCGCCAGCCGGATCATGGCGTCCTGAACGATGTCGAGCGCGGCGTCGTCCTGGCGAACCGCGTACACCGTGCGCCGGAAGGCGCGCGACTCGACACCTTTGAGGAAGGCGTTGAGTTCTTCTTCTCGGGATGGCGTGGGCAGGGGGGTCAAGCGCTGGGGCGGGCCGCTTCGGGCCGTGGTTTCGAGCCGGCCGCATTATGGCACCAGCCCTTGTCAAGCCGGGTTTGACTTGAATTGGCTCGCAGGGGTGCGATAATGTTTGTTTTGCGTCATCTCGATCTGGCCTGAGTCGTTTGCCCCACAGGGCATCCGTGGCAGGCCGCGCAGGCTCCAAATCCGCCTCACAAGGGCGAGCACACGGCCATCCGTGGTCGCAGTGCTGCTGCCGTTCCCCATGCATTTTTGATGCGGGGCGCGTCGGTGTAGAGGGGCACCGATCGTTTTTCGTTAGAGAAATTCTGAAAGGTTCTTCCATCATGGAAATGTCCCAAGCCGCGATCGCCAACACCGGCGACGTCATCAACGGCTCTGAAATCCTCGTGCGCTGCCTGCAGGCAGAAGGCGTCAAGTACATGTGGGGCTACCCCGGTGGCGCCGTGCTGTACATCTACGACGCGCTGTACAAACAAGACACCATCGAGCACGTGCTCGTGCGCCACGAACAGGCCGCCGTTCACGCTGCCGACGGCTACGCCCGTGCCACCGGCGACGTCGGCGTCGCCCTGGTCACCTCGGGCCCGGGTGTGACGAATGCCATCACCGGCATCGCCACCGCCTACATGGACTCGATCCCGATGGTGATCATCACGGGTCAGGTGCCCACCCCGGCCATCGGCCTGGACGCCTTCCAGGAATGCGACACAGTCGGCATCACCCGCCCCATCGTCAAGCACAACTTCCTTGTCAAGGACGTGTCCGAGCTGGCCGCGACCATGAAGAAGGCCTTCCACATCGCCCGCACCGGCCGCCCTGGCCCCGTGGTGGTGGACGTGCCCAAGGACGTCTCGCTCAAGACCACCGCCTTCCACTACCCCGAGTCGGTGGAAATGCGCTCGTACAACCCGGTTCGCAAGGGCCATGGCGGTCAGATCCGCAAGGCCGTGCAGCTGCTGCTGGGCGCCAAGCGCCCCTACATCTACACCGGTGGCGGCGTGATCCTGGGCGAGGCCTCCAACGAGCTGCGTGAACTGGTCAACATGCTGGGCTACCCCAGCACCAGCACCCTGATGGGCCTGGGCGCCATCCCCGCGTCCGACAAGACCTTCCTGGGCATGCTGGGCATGCATGGCACGTACGAAGCCAACATGACCATGCAGAACGCCGACGTGGTGATCGCCGTGGGCGCCCGCTTCGACGACCGCGTGATCGGCAACCCCAAGCACTTTGCCCAGGTCGAGCGCAAGATCATCCACATCGACATCGACCCGTCTTCGATCTCCAAGCGCGTGAAAGTCGACATCCCCATCGTCGGTGACGTCAAGGACGTGCTGATCGAGATGATCGCCCAGATCAAGGAGTCGCAGGTCAAGCCGGACCAGAACGCGCTGGCTGCCTGGTGGAACCAGGTCAACGAGTGGAAGAAGCGCGACTGCCTGAAGTTCAAGACTTCGAATGAGGTCATCAAGCCTCAGTACGTGGTGCAGAAGCTGGCCGAGCTGACCGCTGGCACCGACTACTACATCACCTCGGACGTGGGCCAGCACCAGATGTTCGCGGCCCAGTACAGCAAGTTCGAAGAGCCGCGCCGCTGGATCAACTCCGGTGGTTTGGGCACCATGGGCGTGGGCCTGCCTTACGCCATGGGCATCAAGCTGGCCAAGCCCGACGCCGATGTGTTCTGCATCACCGGCGAAGGCTCGATCCAGATGTGCATCCAGGAGCTCTCGACCTGCCTGCAGTACCGCACGCCCGTCAAGGTGCTGTCGCTCAACAACCGCTACCTGGGCATGGTGCGCCAGTGGCAGCAGCTGGACTACGGCAGCCGCTACTCGCACTCCTACATGGACGCGTTGCCCGACTTCGTCAAGCTCGCCGAGGCCTATGGCCACGTCGGCATGCTGATCGAGCGCCCGTCCGACGTGGAAGGCGCGCTGCGCGAAGCCATCAAGCTCAAGGACCGCTCGGTGTTCCTGGACATCCGCACCGACCCCACCGAGAACGTGTGGCCGATGGTGCAGGCCGGCAAAGGCATCTCCGAGATGCTGCTGGGCTCGGAAGACCTCTGATCCACTGAAACGAGACGAGAGCCTGGCCGACCCAGGCTGCCACAGACGGGCGCTTGCCGGCGCCCGCATCGGGTGGCAGACCGCAGCGACCGGGCTGAACGACACAACCGAATCACATCGAACCGCGAGGCCACAGCGCCGGGGTTACCGCCCCGATGACCCAGGAGCCTTGCCAGGACGATCAACATGAAACACATCATTGCCCTGCTGCTGGAAAACGAAGCCGGAGCCCTGTCCCGCGTGGTGGGACTGTTCTCGGCCCGTGGCTACAACATCGAGAGCCTGACGGTGGCCACCACCGAAGACCCCTCGCTGTCGCGCATGACCATCGTGACCACCGGCTCCGACGACGTCATCGAGCAGATCACCAAGCACCTCAACCGCCTCATCGAAGTGGTCAAGGTGGTGGACCTGTCCGAAGGCCCCTACACCGAGCGCGAACTCATGCTCATCAAGGTTCGCGCCGTGGGCAAGGAGCGTGAAGAGATGAAGCGCATGGCCGACATTTTCCGCGGTCGCATCATCGACGTCACCGACAAAACCTACACCATCGAACTCACTGGCGACGCTGCCAAGCTCGACGCTTTCATCGAAGCGATCGACCGCGCTGCCATCCTTGAAACCGTGCGCACCGGGACCAGCGGGATCGGGCGCGGCGAGCGCATCCTGCGCGTGTGATGACGCTTGGCTGCCTGCAGGCTTGACGGCTTGCGTGCAAACGTCTGAATTTTCCCGCTTTTCTTTGACCCCTCACTGAACCGAGGCCGGTGCGCAACCGGCCCGAGACTTACGGAGAACCCCATGAAGGTCTATTACGACAAGGACGCCGACCTGAGCCTGATCAAGGGCAAGAACGTCGCCATCATCGGTTACGGCTCGCAAGGCCATGCCCACGCCCAGAACCTGCGCGATTCCGGCGTCAACGTGACCGTTGGCCTGCGCAAGGGCGGCGCTTCCTGGTCCAAGGTGGAAGCCGCTGGCATCAAGGTCGCTGAAGTCAACGACGCCGTCAAGGGCGCCGATGTCGTCATGATCCTGCTGCCCGACGAGAACATCCCCGAGGTGTACAACAACAACGTCGCCCCGAACATCAAGCAAGGCGCCACCCTGGCCTTCGCCCACGGCTTCAACGTGCACTACAACCAGGTCGTGCCCCGTGCTGACCTGGACGTGATCATGGTCGCCCCCAAGGGCCCCGGCCACACCGTGCGCTCCGAGTACCTCAAGGGCGGCGGCGTGCCTTCGCTGATCGCTGTGTACCAGGACAAGTCGGGCAAGGCCCGTGACATCGCCCTGTCCTACGCGGCTGCCAACGGCGGCACCAAGGGTGGCGTGATCGAGACCAACTTCCGCGAAGAAACCGAAACCGACCTGTTCGGCGAACAAGCCGTGCTGTGCGGTGGCGCTGTCGAGCTGGTGAAGATGGGCTTCGAGACCCTGACCGAAGCTGGTTATGCTCCGGAAATGGCCTACTTCGAGTGCCTGCACGAGCTCAAGCTGATCGTTGACCTCATGTACGAAGGCGGCATCGCCAACATGAACTACTCGATCTCGAACAACGCCGAATACGGCGAGTACGTGACGGGCACGGAAGTGATCAACGAGAAGTCGCGCGAAGCCATGCGCGCTGCTCTGAAGCGCATCCAGACCGGCGAATACGCCAAGATGTTCATCCTGGAAGGCCGCACGAACTACCCGAGCATGACCGCTCGCCGTCGCCTGAACGCCGTGCACCCGATCGAGACCGTGGGTGCCGAGCTGCGCGCCATGATGCCCTGGATCGCCAAGAACAAGCTGGTTGACCAGTCGAAGAACTGATCTGAATTGATCTGATCTTCAAAGCAGGCCGCGAGGGGCAACCTTCGCGGCCTGTTTGTTTGGGTGGGCGTGAGGGCGTCGATGGGCGCCTTGATTCAGCCACGGCGTCATGCCGCATGGCCAACTAAGGTTTGGCGTCCTGCGCGGGTTGATCCGACCACCCGCCACCGACGGCTTTGTACAAGGCCACGGTGACGAGGGCGCGCGCGGTTTCTGCCTGGATGAGCTCGTCTTCGCGTTGCAGGGCAGAGAGTCGGGCTTCGATGGCACCCTGAAGCAGGCCGCTGCCTTCATCGAAGAGGCGTTGGGCGTGCCGTGCGCCCTGATCTGCAGTCAGCCAGGCCGATTGCAATTGAGTGGAGCGTTGATCCAGCGCACGACGGGTGCCGTAGGCGTTCTCGACGTCTTCCAGCGCGGTGAGCACGGTCTGCTCGTGCTGAGCGATGGCGGCTTCCAGCTGGGCGTCGGAGGCACGGATGCGCGCGCGGATGCGGCCGGCCTCGAAGATGGGCAGGTACAAGCCTGCGCCCCAGGAGGTGAAGCGGCCCGAGGCGCCGAGGTCGCCAATCTCGATGCGACCGTCGTTGGCCAGGAAGCCCAGGTAAAAGCGCGGCAGCAGGTCGGCCTTGGCGCTGCCAAGTTGGGCCGCGCGGGCCCGCACGAGCTGCGCGGTGCCGCGCACGTCCGGGCGGCGCTCCAGCACGTCGGAGGGCAGCACGGCGGGCAGCTTCGATGGGATGGCGCTGCCGTCTGCGGGGGCCTGGGCGGTGGGGGCGGGCAGTTGGGGCAGCTGCTCAGGTGCCTGACCGGTCAGCACGGCCATGCGGCGCAGGCGCGATTGCAGCAAGGTCTGCAGGGGGGCGGCGCCACCGCGCAGGGCTTGCACTTGCGCGCTCACGCGGTCGACGTCGTAGCGCGTGGCCTGGCCCGCGTCGAAGCGACCCTGTGCGTAGCGTTGCAGTCGCTCGGCCTGCGAGATGGTGCGCTGGAGCACGCCGATGCGTCGCTCCAGGCTGCGCGCCTCGACGTAGTTGGCGGCGATGTCGCCAGCCACCATCAACTGGGCGCCGTGCAGGCGCTCTTCGTTGGCCAGGGCCGCGCTGCGGGCGGCTTCTGCGTCGCTGCGGCGCGAGCCGAAGATGTCGACTTCCCAGGTGGCCGCGAAGCCATGCCCGCTGTAGGCGCTGATGGGCAGCTTGGGCGCGTTGATGCTGGGCAGGCTGATGGGGGGCAGGTTAGGCAGGGGCAAGGGCAGGCCTGGCACCGACGTGGGCGCTTGCACTTGGCTGGGTGTTTGCACGCCCGCCTCGTTCTGCTGGGTGCGTCCGGCATAGCCCAGTGCGGCCAGGGTGGGGTAGAGGGCCGATTCGGCCTGGGTGACGACGGCCCGGGCTTCGCGAACGCGCGCCGCAGCGATGCGCACGTCGGCGTTGGCGGTCAGGCCTTTTTCGATCAGCGCATGCAGGGTCGGATCGGGGATGCCTTGCCACCAGCGAGAGAGGTCAGTCGGCTCGTCATCGGTGGGGGGGGCTGGCTTGACTTGCGTGAAGCGATCGGGAGCGTGGACCTGGCCAGGGGGCAAGTTCACTTCGATGGTGGTGCAGGCCGTGAGGGTCAGCAGCCATGCGCCGATGGTGAGCGGCAGGAATGGACGCCTGATGAGGGGCGCAAGGGCTTGAAGTGGCTGATGCATGGTTCAGGTTCAGGTCTTCGATGCGGTGGTGGTGCGGGCCTGCAGCAATGCGAGTGCGGCCGACGCCAGGCGTGTGCGCGGTGTGTCGGTTGCGCTGTGCAGGATCACGGGCACTTGGGCGCCCAGCACGATGCCGGCCACGTCGGCGTGGGCCAGGTGGATCAGCTGCTTGACCAGCATGTCGCCGGTTTCGAGGTTGGGCACGAGCAGCACGTTGGCCTGGCCCGCCACGAGCGAATCGGCGTGTCGCACCCGAGCGGCTTCCGGGCTGATGGCGGCATCGAAGGGCAGGGGGCCATCGACGAGGCCACCCGTGACCTGGCCTTGCTGTGCCAGTTTGCACAGGGCCAGGGCGTCCACCGACGACGTCAGTGTGCTGCCAGGCTCGTTGGCGGCCGAGAGCACCGCCAGGCGTGGGCTCAGTCCCATCTGCAGGGCCAGGTCCATGGCGTTCTGGGCGATGTCGCGTTTGGCTTCGAGGGTGGGCTGGATGTTGAGGGCGGCGTCGGTGATGAGCAGGGGCTCGTCTCGGCCTGGCACGTCGGCGATGAAGGCATGGCTGATCCGGCGGGTGGCACGCAGCCCACCTTCACGAGCCATGAGGGCCTGCAGCAATTCACGGGTGGGCACGGCGCCTTGCATCAGCACCTCGGCTTTGCCTAGGTGGATCAGTTGCAGTCCCTCGCGCAGGCTGGTGCTTGCATCAGGTGCTCGGTTCTGAGCAGGGCCGCCGTCCTGCCAGCGTGCAGGCGAGAGGTCGATGCCGTGGGTCTGCGCAAGGGCTTCGATGTCAGCACGCGGCCCCACGAGCCAAGGTTCGATCAGGCCGGCACGTTGGGCCTGCATGGCGGCTTGCAAGGCCGTGGCCTCGAGCGGGTGGATGACGGCGCAGCGCATGGGCCTCAGGTCTTGCACACGTTGCATCAACCGCGTGAAACCCTCGTGGTGACGCAGCTGCAGTTCAGGCAGGGGGGCGGCAGGGCGGCACACCTTCACGTCGGGCGCGATGACCTCGGCCTCGCCGGTGATGACGGGCTTGCCGGCCTGGTTGCTGCACAGGCAGTCGAGGACGACGCGGTGGTTCTCGAGCTTGTGCTTCACCGTCACGGTGACGGTGACCACGTCGCCCAGCCCCACCGGCCGCACGAAGGCCAGCGACTGTTTGACGTAGATGGTGCCCGGGCCGGGCAGGCGCGTGCCCAGCACCGTGGAAATGAGGGTGCCACCCCACATGCCGTGCGCGATGACCTTGTGAAAGGGCGTCTCGCGGGCGTAGGCCTCGTCCAGGTGCGCGGGGTTGACGTCCCCGCTGAGCAGCGCGAAGAGCTCGATGTCCTGCTGAGTCAGTGTGCGGGTGAGGCTGGCCGACTCGCCGATGGCGAGTTCGTCGTAGCAGCGGTTTTCCAGCAGCCGGGGGGTGTCGGGCGTGCTCATGGTCTCGGCCTTGGCTGTTTGCTCGCTTGTCTGCTTGCGCGAGGGTCAGGCTTGCTTGACATAGTGGCCTGGTGCGTCGGGCAGCTTCTGCTTGCGGCCCGGCACGCCCATGGGCGGAGGCGCTTGGCGCGTCCCCGAGTGAGTGGCCAGCCAAGCCTGCCATGTGGGCCACCAAGAGCCTTCTGTGTGGGGCACCTCGGCCTGCCAGCGCTCGGGCGAGACGTAGGCTTCGGTGGGTGGGCGGTGGTGAACCTGGAAGTGGCGGCCCTTGTGCCCGGGCTCGCTGACGATGCCGGCGTTGTGGCCGCCGCTGGTGAGCACGAAGGTGATGTCCAGCGGCAGCAGGTGCAGCTTGTAGACGGACTTCCAGGGCGCGACGTGGTCGGTCACGGTGCCCACTGCGAAGCAGGGCACATGGATGTCGGTGAACCAGATGGGGCGGCCATCGACCTCGTAGCGGCCACCGGCCAGGTCGTTGTGCAAGAAGAGCTTGTGCAGGTACTCCGAATGCATGCGGTAAGGCATGCGCGTGGTGTCGGCGTTCCAGGCCATCAAGTCGTTGGGGCGGTCACGCTGGCCGAGCATGTAGTTCTTGAGCGCGCGCGACCAGATCAGGTCGTCGGCGTGCAGCAGCTGGAAGGTGCCAGCCATCTGCGAGCCCTTGAGGTAGCCCTGCTGAGCCATCATCGACTCGATGAGCTCGACCTCGCTCTCGTTGATGAACATGAGCAGCTCGCCGGCCTCGGTGAAGTCGCCCTGCGCGGCGAACAGCGTCATCGACGCGAGGCGATCGTCCTTTTCGCGGCCCATGGTGGCGGCGGCGATCATCAGCAGCGTGCCGCCCAGGCAATAGCCGGTGGCGTGCACCTTCTGGCCGGGCACGATGCGGCCGATGGTGTCGAGCGCGGCCATCACGCCATCCTGGCGGTAGTCGTCCAGGCCCTTGCAGCGGTCGTCCTCCGTGGGGTTCTTCCAGGAAATCATGAACACCGTGTGGCCTTGGTCAACCAGGTGCTTGACCAGCGAGTTGTGTGGCGCCAGGTCGAGGATGTAGTACTTCATGATCCAGGCCGGCACGATGAGCACGGGTTCGGGGTGCACGGTCTCGGTGGTGGGGCTGTACTGGATCAGCTCGATGAGGTCGTTGCGAAACACGACCCTGCCTGGCGTGATGGCCACGTTCTCGCCCGGCTTGAAGGCCTCTGCCCCAGCGGGCGGCAGGTTGCGCGCGATGCGCTGCAGGTCATCGGCCCAGTTGGCGGCACCGCGCACGAGGTTCATGCCGCCTTCGCGGGCGGTGGTGGAGATGACGTCCGGGTTCAGCCAGGGGATGTTGGCCGGGTTGAAGACGTCGAGCCACTGGCGGGCGGCGAAAGCGGCGATGTCCTGGTGGCGGTGGTTCAGTCCCGGCACGCCATGGGTGGCGCGGTGCCAGGCCCGCTCGAGGATGTGAAAGCCCTGAGACCAGGCGTTGAAAGGCCATTGCTGCCAGCCCTCGCTGGCAAAGCGACGGTCGGGCAGGTCTGAGGGCCGGCCCTGGGGGTCGGTGCCCAGGTGCGCATGAGCCGGGTTGGTGACGGCTGCACTCAGGTCTTCTGCGGTCTGCTTGATGAGGTCGAGCTGCTTGCCTGGCGAGATCATCAGGTGCGAGAGCCAGTCCAGGTAGACCAGCGTGGTCTGGATGGGCGAGATGCCGCTCATCAACTGGCCGATGTCGCCATGCACCTGGCGGTCCAGCGCGCGGACCCAGTCGTTCCAGCTCATGTCTTTCGGGGGGCATTCGCTCATGGTTTGCTCCAGGCTTGTGCTGACGATGCCGGCTTCAGCCTTGCCGCGCCAGCATCGAACGGAATCGCGACAACGCGATGAAGAGGAAGACCGCCCCGGCCACAGAGACGGCGAGCAGTTGCGGCCAGACGATGTCCAGGCCCGCGCCGCGGTACAGCACGGCGTGGGTGAGTTTGACGAACTGCGTGGTGGGCGAGACCTGCACCACGCCCTGCATCAGCTCGGGCATGCTCTCGACCGGCGTGGCAGCGCCCGAGAGCAGGTACAGCACGACGTAGACCGGTGCGGCCAGCAAACCGAATTGCGGCATCGACGAGGTGACCGTGGCCAGCAGCACGCCCAGCGAGGTCACGGCAAACAGGTAGGCCGCTGTCCCAAGCAGGAACAAGGTGATCGAGCCCAGCAGCGGCACGCCCAGCCAGCCCCGCACCACGAACATCAGCGACAGCCACACCGCCAGCAGGATCACACCGCCATTGGCGAGGATTTTGGCCATTGCGATTTCAGAGGGGCGCACCGGCATCACCAGCAGGTGCTCGATGGTGCCGTGTTCGCGCTCGCGGATGACGGCTGCGCCCACCAGGATGATGGCCAGCACCGTGATGTTGGTGATGATGAGCATCACCGAGGTGAACCAGTGCGACTGGTTGTTGGGGTTGAACTCGAGGTGGATGACAGGGCGGGCAGGCAGCAGGCTGTCGATGCCCTGTTGGTGGAAGTAGCCGAGCAGCTCTTGCAGGAAGACCTCATTGAGGTAGGCCACCCCCAGGCCCGCCTGCGTCATGGCCGTGGCGTCCACGGTGACCTGGATGGCGGGCGCGCGCCCGGCCAGCACGTCGGCCTCGAAATGCGGCGGCACGTCGATGACGAAGATGACGTCGCCGCGGTCCAGCGCCGGGCCGGCCTGCTGCGTGGTGATGTCTCGCGGTGGCTGGAAATAGGGCGCGCGGATGGCGTCGCGCAGTCGCATGGACAGCGCCGACTGGTCGGCATCGATCCAGCCCACCGAGGCGTGCGAGACCTCGGCCTTGACGCCCTTGGCCGTCGTGTAGACCGAGATCGTGAACGCAAACAGGATCAGCGCGACCAGGGGCAGGTCGCCCAGCAGGCTGCGCAGCTCTTTCGCCGACAGCTTGGCGACGTTGAGCAGCCATTGGCGGGTGTCGTGCCCCATGTCTCAAGCCTCCTGCTTGCGCACAGCCAGCCGCGCCAACGCCAGGTAGCCCAGGCCGAAAGCCAGCAGCGCCGCGTACATGGGTCCGAAGCTGTCAAAACTCAGGCCCTTGGTGAAGCTGCCCAGGCTGATGAGCTGGAACCACGAGGCCGGAAAGCCCTGGCCCACCCAAAGCGCCGCACCCGTGAGCGTGGACACCGGATACAGCAGGCCCGAAAAGTTGATGGAGGGGATCAGGCAGACGATGGCCGTGGCGAAGGTGGCCGCCACCTGCGACTTCAAAAAGGCCGAGATCAGCAGGCCCAGCGCCGTGGTGGCGAAGACGAAGCACAGCGCCCCCAGGCTCAGCGCAAAGAAGTTGCCCTTGAGCGGCACCTGCAGCACCACGATGGTCAGGAACACCAGGCTGAGGTAGCTCAGCATGGCCAGGCAGATGTAGGGCAGTTGCTTGCCCACCAGGAACTGCCCCACGCTGGCCGGCGAGGCATAGAGGTTGAGGATGGAGCCCATCTCTTTCTCGCGCACCACGCCCAGCGCTGTCAGCATGGCCGGGATGATGATCAGGCACAGCATCAGAAGGCCTGGTGTGGAGGCGTAGATGCTGCGAAAGGCCTGGTTGTACGAAAAGCGGGGCTCCAGGCGCGCGGGCAAGGTCGGCACCTTCAGACCCGGGGTTTCCTGTGCGAAGCGCATGGCGTGCTCCAGCAGGATGCCTCGGGCATAACCGCGAACGTTCTCGGCGGTGAAGGTCTGTGCGCCATCGATGTACAGGGCCACATCGGGGCGCCGTCCTTGGACAAGGTCGCGCCCGAAACCCGGCGGAATCTCGATCACCAGCACCACCTCGTGTGCGCGCAGCAGGGCATCGCCGTCTTCGATCGTCTGCACCGAGCCTTTGCGTTGAAAGTAGCGCGAGCCCTCGAAGTGCTCGACCAGCTGCCTGCTGTCGTGCGTCTGGTCGCGGTCGAGCACGGTGAAGCTGGCCTTCTGGATGTCGAAGGAGATGCTCCACGCTGCCGTGACCAGCAGGATGATCGGACCCAGCAGGGCGAAGGTCAGGCGGATCGGGTCGCGCTTGAGTTCCATGGCCTCGCGGCGCGCGAAAGCCCAGGTGCGGGCCCACCAGTCGAGCAGCGTGCGCTCGCGCATCGCACGCACCGAGCTTCTCAAAGTGTCGGCGGCATCCTGAGCATGCAACGAGGTCGGACCAGGCGCATGGGAGGCAGCGAGGGTGTTCTGTGCAGGCGCGGCTGGCGTGCGAGCCGTGGCCGCCATCTGGGCCGCCTGCACCGTCGTGTCGGCCGCCTGCAGGTGCGCCACGAAGGCGTCTTCCAGCGACGTGGCGCCTTGAGCTTGCTGCAGCGCCTGGGGCGAACCCACGGCCAGCACCCGCCCTCGGTGCATCAGCGAGATGCGGTCACATCGCTCGGCCTCGTTCATGAAATGGGTCGACACGAAGATGGTGACCTGCTCTTGCCTGGACAGCTGCACGAGCTGACGCCAGAACAGGTCACGCGCGGCCGGGTCAACGCCCGAGGTGGGCTCATCGAGGATCAGCACCTCGGGTTTGTGCAGGCAGGCAGCGGCCAGTTGCAGGCGTTGGCGGATGCCCAGCGACAGCTCGCTGGGCCGGGCCTCGGCGTGTTCGCTCAGGTCGAAGCGCTGCAGTGCGTCGCCGATGGCGTGCTCGGCCACATCACCTTCCATGCGATACAGGCGCGCGTGCAGCACCAGGTTCTGCCGAACGCTCAGCTCGTCATACAGAGAGAAGGCCTGCGACATGTAGCCCACCTTCATGCGCGTCTCGAGGTTGCGTGGGTCGATGGGCGCGCCCAGCAACTGTGCCGAGCCCGAGCTGATGTCCAGCAGCCCCGTGAGCATCTTCATGGTCGTCGTCTTGCCGCAACCGTTCGAGCCCAGGAAGCCGAAGATCTCGCCACGCTCGATGCGAAAGCTCACGTTGTCCACGGCGATGAAGTCACCGAAGCGGCGCGTCAGGCCCTGGGCCTCGATGGCGGGCGGCCCATCCGCTGCGGGGCGAGGCGGGATGATCAGCGGCTCGCTGCTGCCACGCGCATCCTCCGGCAGCAACTCGATGTAGGCCGCTTCAAGCGTGTGCTGCGGCGTGCGCGCCAGCACGTTCTCGGTGCGGTCGAACACCAGCACCTGCCCTGCGTTCATGGCCACCAGGTGCTCGAAGCGTTCGGCCTCTTCCATGTAGGCCGTCGCCACGATCACCGTCATGCCGGGGCGCTCGGCGCGCAGGGCTTCGACCAGGGCCCAGAACTGCCGCCGTGACAGCGGGTCCACGCCCGTGGTGGGCTCATCGAGGATGAGCAGATCGGGGTCGTGCACCAGCGAGCAACACAGGCCGAGTTTCTGCTTCATGCCACCGGACAACTTGCCCGCAGGCCGATCGCGAAAGGGCGCCAGGCCCGTGGCGTCGAGCAGCCGCTGGATGCGCGCCTCGCGCTCGGCCGCGCCCTGGCCGAACAGCCGCGCAAAGAAGTCGATGTTCTCGGCCACCGACAGCGTCGGGTAGAGGTTGCGGCCCAGGCCCTGCGGCATGAAAGCCACGCGAGGCGACAAGCGGGCGCGTGCCGACGCACTGGACAGGTCTTCACCCAGCACGTGGACACGGCCATGCTGGATCACCTTCACGCCGGCGATGAGCGACAGCAAGGTCGACTTGCCGACGCCGTCCGGCCCCACCAGCGCGATGGTGCGCCCTGCGGGCAGTTGCAGGCTGACATGTTCAAGCGCCCGGGTGTCACCGTATCGGTGGCCAAGGTCTCGCACATCCACGGCGATGGCGATCTCACTGGGGTGACTCATGCTGTCAACGCGGTTGATGATCGCTTGGACCAGCCCGCTCAGCGGGCAGCCTCACCATCAGCGATGCTGGCCAGGGCTTGCTGGCATCGCTGCGCACATGCCCATACCCGGTCAGCCCCGCTTTCACATGGGGCGCATGGCGGCGGGCCAGCTCAGGTGCCACCTTGAGCTTGACGCGAAAAACCAGCTTCTCGCGCTCAGCTGCCGTCTCCACGTACTTGGGCGTGAACTGCGCCTCCGAAGCAACGAAGGACACCACCGCCGGGATGACGAACTGCGGCGCCGCGTCCAGCACGATGCGGGCCTCGTCACCCAGCTTGAGTCCGCCCGCCACGTCGGTCGGCAGGAACAGCGTCATGTGCACCTCGGACGTGTTCAGCAGCGTGGCCACACGTCCCCCCGAGGGGATGACCGAGCCCGGCTCGACCACGCGGTACTCGATGCGGCCGGCCACCGGCGCGCGCAGCACCAGGTCATCCAGTGCCACGTTCAAGCGCCTGATCTGGGCTTCGGCCTCGGCGCGCGCAGCGGTGGCTTCACCAATGGCTGCGCGGGCCACCTGGACGCCCGCTTGCTCGCCGTCGCGCTGGGCCGTGCGCCGCTCCACCTCAGCGCCTGAGACCAGCGCATCCTGCTTGAGCCGCGTCGCGTGGTCCAGCTCCAGTTGTGCGATGCGCGCCTGCACCTTGCGCACCTCGGTTTCGGCGCCCGCGCGCTGCATGGCCTGGGAGGCTCGATCGCGGGCGGCTTCCACGGCGGCACGTTGGGCCAGCAGGTCGGTCGGGTCCTGCCGTGCGATGACGTCGCCTGCCTTGACCAGGTCGCCCTCGCGCACCGGCAGTTCGATGACGCGCCCCGGGTACTTGGCCGCGACCTCGATGCGCTCGACCTCCACCCGGCCATTGCCTCGGTGGATGCCATCGGGCAGGCGGTCGCGCTGGGTGTTCACCCACCAGGCGACGCCCACGGCGGCGGCCAGGGTGGCGGCGATCAAGGTCCGGTTCAGGGTGCGTCGGTTCATGGTGCAGGGGGCGCCAGCGCCGCGAGCTGGGCCCGCAGCGAGATGGCGATCAGGTCAAGGAGTTGGTCGATGCGCTCGGGCGTGAAGCGATCCCATCCGAGCCGGCGCAGCAGCAAGGCATCCGACAGCCTCAGGCTCATCACCTGGTGTGCAGCCAGGAACGTGATGGCGCGCGGCAGCGCGTGCGAGGCCTCGCGGCCACAGATGCGGGCCACCAGGCCCTCGACGGCGTCCTGCATGGGCGCCACGACCTGGCTGAACAGGCGCTCCAGCGCCGGCCCTTCCTCGGCCTGCAGCCTCAGGAAGAACTGCACCCACTCAGCCGGGAAGTCGTCGGCGAGCAGCACCCGGGCCTGATCGCACAAGAAGGCCACCACCCGCTCGATCAGCGCGTCTCGTTCAGCAACCTCGGGTTCCGCTGTGTTCCCGCGGGGCATTTCGCTCGCAGCCCCTGTGGTGCCCCGAGCCCACCACATCAACAGAGGTTCGCGCTGTCGCGCCTGGATCGCGTCGGCCAGGAAGCCTGCTGCCTCGATGTAGAGCTCTTCCTTGGTGCCGAAGTAGTAGGGAATGGCGCCCAGGTTCATGCCGGCGGCGCTGGCGATCATCCGCGTGGTGGTGCCGTCAAAGCCGTGGCGACCGAACTGCTCCAGCGCAGCGCGCAACATGCGTTCGCGAGCCTGAATCCCACGCGCTGTTTCGGTCAGCGGGGCCGGGCGCCGTGCGCCGGGTCCGCAGGCATGGGTTGAAGAGATCAGGGCACACATGGTTCGAGGCTTGTTGCGATGCAGCATTGCATTGGCCTCGAAGTCAGTCAACCGTATGACTTGACGTGAATCAACCCTGCTGACAAAAACGCCTGCCCCAACGATGGGCGTCAACCGAGGGTCATGAATCAAGGGTCATGAAGCTCGCATCGGTGCCGAACGATCGCAGCTTCGCCAGCAGGCCCGGGTGGTCGACCTCACGGGCTTGAAAGCCCTGCTTGTGCCAATACGGCTGCGAGCCCTGGACTGCCACCAGGGCCAGTCCAGCCAGCCCCGAGGCACGCGCGTGCTCGAACGCCCTCTGGACCAGGTCTTGCGCAGCACCGCTGCCTCGGTGGTCGGGGTCAACCGCCAGGTCGTGCAGGTAGAGCCATTTCGGCAGCGCAGGCGGCTCCCAGTTGGCGGCGTGCAGCGCCGGAAAATGGTCTTCGTCAACCGGCAGGGTCACCAGGTAGGCCAGGACCATTTCTGCCTCGACCGCCAGCCAGGCTGACCTGGGGGATTGCCGGATCTTGTTTTCGAAGGCGCCGAGCGGCTCGTGGTATTGCGGTGGGTAGCAGCGTCGCTGGATGGTGAGCACTTGGTCCAGGTCCGTGGGCGTCATCGATCGGATGTCCATGGCGGGAGTCTAGGTGTCGTTGTGTAAAGCCTGTCCGATGGCCCACTGGTTCCAAGGGGAACTTGGTAGTAATCCGGGGTTCGCTGGTGCGAGGTGGGCGCGGCATGGGGGTATCCTGCGTGCCTCTCGCAGCAGCATTCCCCCTGACTCCCATGATCACGATCGAGAAGAACCGTTCCTGGACTGGCGTGGCCATCGTGGCCGCAGTGGCCGTGGCTGGCGGATTGGCCTGGTGGGCGCTTGCCCCCCAAGGTGGCTCGGGTGAGGCAGGCGCGCCTGGCGCTTCGGGTTCCATGTGGCAGTGGTCCTCGGCATCGGGCGCTGCTGGCGGTGGCGCCCCCGTGACCTCCATCCTCAACGATGCGCGCTGGGGCACCGTCAACACCGAAGACCAATCCACGCTGGAAGGTGCCTTGAGCAAGGCGCCCAACGCCAAGGCCGAGGCCGCCCGCATCGTCAGCTATGTTCAGTACCACCGTGCCTTCGAGGCCTGGCAGGGACTGGACGAGCAAAAGCAGGCCCGCGAGCGCCGGCAACTGGCCGAGGGCCTCTTCAAGGAGCTGCCTGACCGCCTCAAGACGGGCGAATTCACGCTCATGGAAGCCGCACTGATGGGCGCCGTGCTGATCGCCGAGGCCGAGCCCGATGAAGCCCGTCGCACCCAGCGCGTCGAAGCCTGGCAGGCGCAGCTGGCCACGATCGTTCCCAACCCCGAGGACGAAACCCGCATGGCCGCGCAGAACCGCGAGACCGAGTACATGCGCCGCCGCGCCACCGCCTTCGGCGAATGGCAGAACCAGACCGACCCTGCGCTGCGCACGCCCGCCAAGCTGGAGCAGACCATGGCCGAGATCAACCGCGCCTACGCAAGCGGCCAGTGAACGGTTGAGCCTGGTCAGCCCGCTGGCCTGAGCCAGGCCAGCGCGCCGATCCACAGCGGCACGGTGGCCATGCCCAACAGCGTGGACACCGTGATCAAGCCCGCCACGAACGGCCCGTTGCCACCCATTCGCACCGCCAGCACATAAGCGCTGGAGGCCGTGGGCAGCGCCCCGAAGGCCACCAGGATGGCCTGCTCTGTGGGAGGCAGCTTCAGCACCCAGGCCAGGCCGATGGCCGCGATCGGCAGCAGCAGGTGCCTGATGCCCAGCAGGCCCAGCGCAAGGGCGGGCGCAGCCGTCAAACCGGTCATCTTCAGGCCGGCACCGACGGCGAGCAGCCCCAGCGGCAGCGCAGCCTGACCGATGCGCCCCACCGTTTCCAGCAACCACGCTGGCAGGTGGATGTCGAGCACGCGCACCAGCAGGCCACTGAGGGTGCCGATGATCAAAGGATTGCGAGCCAGCTCGGCCCAAGTGTTGTGCCCGCCATGGCGGGCCAGGCTCCAGACCGCTCCGGCATTGCAAAGTGGCACGCACAACGCGATCAGGATGGCGATCAGGGCGACACCCTGCGCGCCCAGCAGGCGATCGGCCAGCGCCAACGCGATGTAGGAGTTGAATCGAAACGCGACCTGCGCCCCGCTGGCGTGCAGCGTCGCGTCCACGCCAGGCAGGTGACGCAGCCAGGTTGCCAGCAACAGGCCCAGCAAACACAGCCCGACGCCAGCGCCTGCCAGGGTGGCGGCATCGCCCGGCTGCAGGGGGCTGCGCACGATCGAGGCGAACAACAGGGCCGGGAACAGCAGGTGGTAGACCAGGCGTTCAACCACGTCCCAGGTGGGGCGTCCGAAGGCCGTGTAACGGCACAGACAGAAACCTCCCAGAATCAACAGGAAATCAGGCAGCAACAAAAGCGGGTCCATCATGGTGCCCGTGAGCCTAGGGGCTGTTAACACTAATTGCAACGCTGGGCATCATGCTGGACACTGCCCGACATGGAGATCACACCCAAGCAATTCGCGCGCATCGAGCATTGCCTTCCACTGCAGCGAGGCAACGT
>Ga0180008_1000211_pt1 | contig 57889 bp, 38 predicted proteins | sample MM_PW_MetaG_FD_121121 | JGI IMG/M metagenome (GOLD analysis project Ga0180008, IMG submission 121121) | Groundwater microbial communities from the Aspo Hard Rock Laboratory (HRL) deep subsurface site, Sweden - MM_PW_MetaG | ecosystem: Environmental > Aquatic > Deep subsurface > Groundwater... | reverse complement strand
TGCCATTGCGAAACCCCTTCCACGCTGCCTGTAGAAAAAGACAACCAACAAACGTCTGCCTCAATTAAAGGACTTTTAGGCCGTTTACATAGCCTATGCAAAAATTAGTGGGAATTCATAAGTACGTACGCGACCTTGCGAAATTTCCCATCAAATAGCATAATATACTGAATAACACACAGCCGAAGTGGCGGAATTGGTAGACGCAGCAGACTCAAAATCTGCCGCTGGCAACATCGTGAGGGTTCGAGTCCCTCCTTCGGCATATGCGAAATATTAAGCAAATCTGTATATTTGTCAGCATGGTATTTTTTGCGCAATTGTGTCCTGCTGCTGATTATATATCGGAGAATGAATACATCGATCTTTCCGGAGTATCTGATCAATTCGGCGTGACTATTTCATTTAGTGTGCGTTACTTGCTGTATGGTCCCGGAAAAACTGAGTCCGAGGCTATTGTTTCATACCTGAGTACCAATGCATCTTTTTGTACAAAAAACGGAGTACTTTTCCTCATGGATATACAGGCAATCCCCGGTATGATAGTAAAGCTATTCGTCAATCCATCTATGAAAAAATACCCTTTTCCTGTGTTTCCGGATACGAAAGGAATAATTGCACCGCGTATTCCTGTCCGTTCTGAACATGTTACACTCGTTCAGCTCGCAGATACCAAAACTGAAAACATTTCATTCATCGCATTATCAGATATTACAGAACAATTTAAAAAAATACAACAGAATACTCAGCAAACTAAATAACCATGGACCACGCTCATACAGACAACCATTCATCAGATCGATTTGATGTAATTATTCTCGGTGCGGGAGCGGCAGGTCTGTATTGTGCACTGACCGCGGCTTCAAGGAAAATTCGTGTACTGGTACTGGAGCAGTTAGCGAAGCCATGCATCAGAGTGCGCGCAAGCGGCGGAGGGAAATGTAATTTCAGCAATACGTCCGTTACTCCGGACAATTATTATTCTGATAATCCTCATTTTTGCAAATCAGCGCTTGCCCGTTTTCAAACAAACCATTTTCTATCCCTGTTAAAAAAGCATGGGATTAAATGGACTGAACGGGAAAACGGTCGTCTTTTTCTATCCGGGACAGCCACGGGCATTGCAGAGATGCTTATTCGCAATAACCGCGAATTGGGGACAATTATCCGCTGCGGTGTATGTGTACAAGGTGTGGAAAAATCCGGTAACATATTCAAAATTTCAACTACTGCAGGTGAGTTTACTACTCCCGCCCTCATTACCGCAACCGGCGGTCTGGCCCGCAAAGAGCTCGGCGCTTCCGGAGTAGCCAATAAGATTGCCGCTAATTTCGGTATCAGTGTGATACTGGTTAAACCTGCGCTTGTACCGTTTACACTGAGTAAAAGGGTTTATAACGGTTCACTCAGCGGAATTAGTATTGATGCAGAAATCTCGTGCGGACGGAAAAAATTCCGTGATGCATTATTGTTTACACACCGCGGAATCAGCGGGCCCGCCGGGCTCCAGGCTTCTCTCTACTGGAAAGATAATATGCCGGTTACAATAAATATGCTGCCTGACAATAAAGCCGAAAAGCTGCTGGCCGCGGAGAAACACAAGGGGAGCCGGATTTCTCCTAAAACGATTCTTGGACGGGTACTGCCGAAACGGCTGGTTTCTTTTTTTGCAGAAAATGATGACTGGAACTGCCGTACCGGCAGTTTGGCACCGGTTCAGATCGATCGTATTGCTGGTATCATTCACAGATGGACAATTGTACCCGAAGGTACTGAAGGATTTGAAAAAGCTGAAGTATCGCGGGGCGGGGTGAGTACAGCCGGTATCTCTTCCCGTACAATGGAATGTCTGACTGTTCCCGGTTTGTATTTTATCGGCGAAGCGCTTGATGTTACCGGTATGCTTGGCGGATATAATCTTCACTGGGCATGGGCCTCCGGACATGCTGCAGGAAGTGCCGTTCCGCGCGGGTAGAGGAAAGACTGCGTTTCACTGCTATCAAATCATTTTAATCTACCGCTTCCCCGGAATTATTAATCGTTGTAACAGTCTCTACCGCCGCCTCAGCGCTTCCGCGGTGAAAGGTAATATTAATACGGTCGCCGCCTATGAGTGTATCCGCATCTGTGACGATTTTATCGTTTTTTTTTACTACAGAGTATCCGCGCCCGAGTACATTGAAGGGGGAAAGCGCGTGCAGTTTGCCCGCAAGAGCGGCAAATGAAGCGGTGTGATCTTTAAACATTTCGCGTATCAGCCTGTGTGCGGAGGCGGTGAGTTCATCAAGACGCTGTTGTTTATTAATGAGGTTATAACCCAGCAGTTTTATGAGCATGCCGATATTCCTTGACCGCAGGCGTTCCTGGTACATCTGCACTTTTTGGGCAATGCTCTGCTCAATGCGGGAAATGGTCACCGGGAGATTGTTTTTTAATTCTTTATACGCACCGGTGCAGAATTCTGCGGCGGCAGTTGGTGTCGCGCAGCGCATATCGGCGGTAAAATCTGTAATGGTGAAATCAACTTCATGTCCGACCGCACTGATAACCGGAATTTTGCTTTCAAAAACTGCGCGTGCGGTTTCTTCTTCATTGAAAGCCCAGAGATCCTCAAGCGATCCGCCGCCACGCCCGACAATCAGCACATCCGCTAATCCGTGATTGTTTGCAAGTCTGATTTTAGCGGCGATATCCGCAGCGGCGCCGTCGCCCTGCACCCGGGAAGGATAAATAATTATATGCACTGCCGGGAAATGCACCAGAGTTGTTTTAATAATATCGTGTACTGCCGCACCGGAAGGACTTGTAATTACTCCGATATGTTCCGGGAATCGGGGAATAGGTCTTTTCCGTGCGGCATCGAAAAAACCTTCGGCGGCCAATTTTTTTTTAAGCTGTTCAAACGCTAACTGCAGCGCCCCTTTTCCTTCGGGTACTGCTTCTTCGGCGATGAACTGATAATTTCCCCGGGGTTCATACACACTGAGTGACCCGCGCAATTCGATTTTCAGCCCCCGTTCCAGTTTGAATTTAAGGCTTTGGGCGCGTCCGCGGAAGAGGACGGCGTTCAGCGTCGCACGGTCATCTTTAATGGAAAAATAAATGTGTCCTGCCGCTGAGGGCTTAAGGTCGCTGATTTCACCGCTTACCCAGATATTGCGGAATTCAGGATCGCTGAGTTTGTTTTTAATCAGTGAGGTAAGCGCGATTACAGAAAATACAAACCGTTTGGGTAGGGCGGGTTGCTGAAGCGTTTCCGCAAGTGTTTCCGGATCTTTTCCATCGATCGTCATGATACTTGCGTGCGGTATGGTCTGTACTCTTTTGTTTTTTTCAGATGTGATCTGCACATTCAGGCCGGTGGGAAGAATGTAGACATCTTTGAAATATACTATATCTTCTGTGCGGTCATTATATATTACTGTATGTTTTTTTCGTCCCTGAATGAGCGAGCGGTACATACCGACGAATGTTCCATGTTCAAAATCGGTATTTTCAGAAACGTCGGTCATTTTTTCTCCATGCTGAAGTGTAAGTAGTGTGTAATTATACCATCTGCCGTTGTCCGTTCATCCATTTGCGCGGACTCACACCGAGCACTCTTTTAAATTGTTTGCTGAAAAAATATTCATCACTGAAGCCGAACATCCGCGCTGCTTCTTTTATTCGCTTTCCATTTTCAGCGAGTGCTTCTGCCGCCAGTTTAATTCTCATATGTGTAATATAAAGCGCAGGCGGTTTGCTGAATGTCTTTTTAAATTGTTTGGTAAAATACTCGCTGTTAAGTCCGCAGTAGTCGGATAATCTCCGCATTGGTATCCGTGCATTAATGTTTTTGGAAATATATTCCAGCGCTCTTTCACGCTGTAGTGGAGAAAGTCCGTCATGTGCGCCGGTATAATCTTCTTTCCCGTTTAATTGAACAATTATCATACCGCAAAGTGCACAGATAAACAACCGTTGAATATCCGCATCACACTGATGCAGTCCGGATTTACTCTGTATGAATTGAGAAACAACAGGAAAAATAGAAATAAACTGTTTTAAATATAAAGTGTCATCTTTAATACGCAAGGGAATACTTCCTGATGCAGCATAAAAACGGTAATAACACACAACTGCTGCCGGTTCGTTTTTTTTATTAGAACCGTTTGTGACGGTATTAATATTAAAGCGGTGAAGGACGCCAGGCATAATCCAGAACACATCCCCTGCAGAGATAGATACTGTCTCAGCATCGGTATTTCCTCCGATAGTACCGATGACAGTTCCGGATTGGATAAAATAAATGAGATGATCGGAAATCGTGCGTTCAGGGATGTGCCAGTTTTCACGGCACAAGACCTTTCCGCATCCAATGACCACAATTTCGGTTTTTGCGCCGAGCATTTTTTTAATAAACTCATTATGGGGAAGCTTTTTATACAGCAATTACAGTACCTCCGGAAAAGTACAAAAAAAAACCGATTTTGTATATTCCATTTTGAACATCATTTGTGTATAATTATTATCTGTATACATAATTATTGCAACATTATTTTTGGAGGTACCTATGACAGCCACGCATTCTTTTGCACGCTATGATGCAATTCTGAACCATCAGAAGCCTGATAAAATGCCGGTATATATTCCGACAGTCGCTTGTTCAGTTGCATCCGAAATACTTGGGAAAAAAGTAAATACCGGATCCGATTCTCTTCATTTTGCGGAAGAGCTGTCCTGGCTTTCAGGCGAAGCTGCGCACGATGATTTTGTTGAGACGTATCACGAAAATATTATTACTCTTGGCCGGAAATTAGGAATAGATATTTTGCGGGAAGGCTGGCGCAGCTCCGCGCGCCCGCAAAAAAAAATTGATGATTACACACTCCTTTTTTCGCTCGAAAACGGCGCACATATCATAAAACGTTTTTATCCGGAAGAACAATCCTATGGTGTAATTGAAAACACTGCACAATTCCGTTCTGTGGAAGAACTGCTTGAGAATCTGAAAACTCAAATGAAAACTTCTGTTGAAGTGTCTGATAATTATTTAAAACAAAAGTACGATTCGCAAATCCGTCTAAAGAAACGCGCATCACCGTATTTCCCGCTGATTGCGGCTGCGCCCGGAGTCGGTATTTCAATGTATGATCCGCTTTGGCTTGAACTGATTGCGCTTGAGCCTGATTTTCTTGCAGAATTCTTCATGCATGCAACAGAAACAGCCCTGAAGGAAATTCAATTTTTACACAAACAGGGCTTTTCATTCCTTAACGGCGGCGGCGATCTTGCATCTAATCAGGGTCCGGTATACAGTCCGCACGCATTTCATAAAATATTTGTTCCGTGCTATAAAAAAATTTCAAACGAATGTAATAAATATGACATGAAATATTGTTACCGGACAGACGGGAACATCTGGGCTTTGTCGGATTATATGTTCGGAGAGGCAGGAATTCAGGCATACGGAGAAGTTGACCGGTCAGCTTCAATGACCGTCGGCGTGATAAGAAAAAGATATCCTCAGTTACTTATACTCGGCAACAATTCAAGTGCAACCCTCCACGACGGCACTGAAATGGAAGTGCGTGAAGAAACAAGGGCTGCACTTGAAGAATCCGGCGGATATAACTACATTCCTGGCCCTTCCAACGCAATTGTTCACGGAACTCCGGTACGCAATATTTTTGCGATGCTCGAAGAAATAGACCGTTTCAAGCCGTAAAAAAAGATTAAGTTTTTTTTACCATAGCCGATGATTATTCCAACAAGGATGTAAAGCCATTCGAATCAAGGAGGATTCCGATGATCATCAATCATAACCTATCCAGCATCAACGCCAACCGCGTATTGTCTTTTAAAAACAATGATGTTTCCAGCTCACTGGAAAAACTCGCATCAGGTAAAAAGATAAACGTAGCCGGCGATGACGCATCAGGTCTGGCCGTATCTGAAAAGATGCGCGCACAGATAAGCGGCCTGAAAATGGCCAGTTCCAATTCACAAAATGCTATTTCGTTTATACAAACCACTGAAGGGTATTTGTCTGAAACGACAAGCATACTGCAGCGTATCCGCGAACTGTCGATACAGTCAAGCAATGGACTATATTCCAGCGAAGACAGAATGCAGATACAGGTTGAAGTCAGCCAATTGGTTGATGAAATTGACCGTATCGCTTCACATGCGCAGTTTAACGGACTGAATATGCTTACCGGGCGTTTTGCACAGGCAGCAGGGTTTAATACACCGACTGCTTCCATGTGGTTTCATATCGGCGCAAATATGGATCAGCGTGAACGGGTCTATATCGGCACAATGAACTCACAGGGTCTTGGTCTGAAAGCAAAAGGCGGCGCAGCAGGTACTGCAACCTTTATCAGCATCTCAACTCCGCAGAAGGCGAATGCGGTAATCGGGATGGTTGACGAGGCGTTAAAGTCGGTAAATAAACAGAGAGCAGATCTCGGTGCGTACCAGAACAGGCTTAACCATACCATACAGGGCCTGGAAATAGGCGCTGAAAACCTGCAAGCTGCAGAAAGCCGCATCCGCGACACTGACATGGCCAAAACCATGAGTGAGTTGATTAAAGATCAAATTCTCGCTCAGGCCGGTACGGCAATGCTCGCTCAGGCAAATATGAAAACACAGCAGGTGCTTTCACTCTTAAAATAGTTTTTACCATACGGAAAAAACTACCTACCGGGGAGAAGACGTCAGTTTTTGCTGATGTTTTCTCCCCTTTTTTTTAAAAAAATTAAAAAAAACTTGCAATTTTAATAAAAATTGATTATCATTACATAAGATGACAACAGCACGCTGGTACGATAGCGACAGCGGGTTAAAATCCGCACTCGAAATGCTCAAAACACTTCATGCCGATGAAGTGTCGCGCATCACCTCCGGCATAACGCAAATTATTAATAATGCAGGAAAAGCCGGTCTTATCGATTCCTCTGCCCCGGATTTCCCTTTGGATCCTTACAGGCGCCGGTGGTATGATAAAGATCCCTATCTCTGGCTTGTAATTAATGGCCTTTCCATGGCCGACACCGCGCTGCTTAACGAAGTTAAAACATACCTCAATCAGGAAATTAACACTTAACTTTCATTCACATTAAAACTGCTGCGTAAATTTCACGACTATTGATGTAATTGCCGGGCAGTAACCATTCCGCTTGAGTCAACTGCAATTATTTGACAAACTCCGTTTTTATTGAAATCGGTTATTTTGATATGCTGTATATCACCGTTCATCCGGAAACTTCCGATAATGCCCTTTTCGGGATGCAATGCCATAACATATCCTCCTCTTAGTCCGGCTGCGAGGATCGTGTCCTTTCCGTCAGCGCCGCAGTTCGCGGTATCCATAACAAGTACGGCTTGTCCCAGATCGATAGTCCGTATGGTGCTTCCTTCTGCATTCATTACATAGATATACCCGGTATCAGAACCGGCGAGCAGCTGATTTGTTCCGGTTTTAAGAAAGTCAAATATTTTTACTGTGCGGAATCCGTACCCGTAATTTTGAAACGAAAATTGTTCGACAGCGGGGTAACTGAATACCTTTAATACACCGCCGATAGATGCGTTTACAAAAGAGATTGTTTGGTTATTACGCAGGGAACCAAAATCAAAACAAGTATCGCTGAGTGCAGATACAGTACGCACGATTAGTCTTCCGTCAGAAGACAGTACATGCACGCTTGCATAGTGATCAGAGACAAGAATTTCTTTATTTCCGTCTCCGTTCAAATCAACGGCCTGTGCTGCACGGGCACCATGATAAATCTTGTCGATGTTCCAGAGCCGATCGAGTGTCGACGAGAACACGCTTACCTGTGCGCATCCAAGACCGGCAACAATTTTGACTTCACCGGAACTGTCAAGGACGTCTGCGGTAAGGCAGTTAATCCGCGCTGTCCGGGTGCCGCCCTGACCAGTGATAAGCGTTTCAGTAAGCTGCTGTTTTTGAAGCAGTTTTCCGCTTTCGTTGAGCAGGAATAACTGTTCATCATCGCCGCCGCAGACAATCCGCAGCCCGTTTTTTTCTCCTGTATCAAATACAGCAGCGGCACGGAGAGTCTGCGGTGCGGTATACGTCCAGAGAATTTTTCCTTCGGTATTTATGCAATGCAGCCGGTTATCCGAAAGTACAAGAATTTCCTGGCTTTTATTTTGTGTGACAAATCCGGTTATTATTCCGTAAATACCTTTTTTTTCTGAATAGGGAGTCTGCCAAAGTTCTTTCATGCCGAATTCGGATCTTTTCCTTTCGGCAGTTTTGGTTTTATCCGCTATTGCGGTTGTTTTGTCCGACGGTCTTTTAACAGTATTAAGGAGCAATACCACATCCCGTGCGAGGATATCTGAGCCGGTTAATTGGAACTCCTGAATACCAGGTTTAACATTAAACGAATTTTCCTTGCCGAATGACGCACTTCCGGGCTTGTCTGCTGAAATAGTCACACGTGATCGGTTAATATCAATTTCAAAAGATATGGGAATAGAAGCTTTGAACAGGGAATCGCCGATTTTATATTCAGATGCGTAACTCATTGCAATTTTTTCTTTTTGCAGTAAAAATTGATCCGCAGTGATAAATCCGTCTGTATAGGTATATTTTTCTGTTCCAGTGACTTGAAGAATACCGGTTTCTGATAAAAATATATTTTTTTCAATATTTTGTACGTGCAGTTTATCCGGTGCTTTGTCTTCAGAGAAAGTGAGCATATTCATAAAATACGCAACTTCTCCTTTTTGAAGAGTAACTTGTTTTCTTTGTACCAGATAGAGCACTTGTCCGGCTGTCGCGTTATCCCGCCGTATAATTGATTGTTCGGCATCGCCGGTGCCGGTGATATGCATGTACAATGTTTTCCCGGTGATGTTGCGGAGTGCATTTTTTCCAGGATCTTCGAGTTCCGGCTCAGGCGGTCGGATTATTTGGAAAATATTATCTTCCGTTATTTTTTCATTTCCCTTATCCAGTGTTTTAAAGATGCAGTCGAATTTATAATCTCCTGTTTTTTGTGCGGTAATCCGGTCATATATGGCAAGAGAGCCACCTTTCAGCCAGAAAATATTCCGTGTCCAGTTTACACCGTTATAATTAGGCACAGATGTCCGGCAGAAACCTATTGAGGGAAGATCTGCGTATTGATCAAGCGAAGCGCATTCAGGCAACACATCAGAACGACCGTCCCGCAGTACGCTGATCATATTATGTTCGGTAGTGCTGCTCATCAAATAGTCACCGTCAATAAGCCAGTCTATGCCGCGCCATGAAAGTTTGATGAGCGCATTCGCATCGTGATGCCAGTGGACACCGCGGCTGTATCCATCAAGTAAAAAAAATTGTCCGAGGGGAACAAAATTTTCACGGAATGTAATTTTATCAAATGCCTTTGTATAGGGAACTTCGGGAATTCGGGAAACAGGTCCGAAATAGTTTGTGTATGCGTATTGCTGCGGACTCATTCTATGAATATGAATACCGGCATATCCGTCAGGCCGTGCAGGAGTAACATCGGTATGATATTTGTTCTGCCACGTATTACTGTGAATTTGCTGCAGGTATCCGAGATATTGAGGATCTTTTGTATACCAGTATGCGAGCGGGAGGCCGTTATCGGGAATGCTGGTGTTATACCAGTGTGCGCCGTCCCCGAAACCGGCAGATCGGCCCCGGTTGTCGCATATCCCTATGAGATAATCGGCATAGGTTCTGATATTGCCGTTTTTAAAAAAAAGCATATTTCCTTCGGCAAGACACCATGTCATGACGTGACTGATTGTAAGAGTAAGATAGAAATCCGCCTCTTCCAGCGGTTTCCATGACGCTGCCTGGTTTGAAAAAGAAATCATTGCTTTATTAAGAAACATTTTCATTACCGCATTGTCGGAGGGAGATAAAGAGAAATTTTTTAAAAAATAACGGGATCCTGCGTATTGGCCGAGAAGAGGAAAGCTTTGGTGATTATGGATAATGGATTGTGTATCAACAGTTGCGAAATCAGCGACTTTTTTTGAATTGGCTTTAAGGAATTTCATAAACATTCCGTTGTACTGTTCAATATCTGCATCACTGAAAGAAGGTGAATCATTTACTGCGTCCCAAATAGTAAAAATATTGAACGAATTGCATTCTTCAGGCCAAGTAGGCTCTCTGTCTGGTTTTTTTTCGTAGGCTTCAGTCATTTTATCTAACACCTGCCTGGCTGCACTGAGATACGGCATTTCAGAGGTTAACAGGTATTTCAGTGCGTAATCGTGAAAATCCACAAGTGTCGAAGAAGGTTTAATCTTCAGCAATTCCGAGATATCGTTTTTCGTGAGCGGTTTCTCAGGGATTGACACGACTGAATATACCGGGGCACCGTAGCCGATGATGACGTTGGTATTTCTTTTTGTCGGCAATTGTACGATCGGCAATAATAAATCAAGATTTTGTTTATCCTGCATTTCCTTTATACACGTTTCGAGTGTGCGGATAAATTCTGTACATGCGTGTGCAATGTCCTTTGGTGAGGAACCGCCAAGCACTATAACACTGCCGCTGTCCTTCCATGGAAGAGGTTTTTTGATATGTTGAATCACAAATCCGCCGTCTCCAGGGTACAGGGAGTCTGCAAATACATACCGGTTCCAGTATAATCTTTCTATGAGCCGGTTGTTATTCAGTTGTCCGAGTGCGATTACCGCAGTTTTCTCCGGATCGGCATTTTGAAGTGTTGTATGAACCGCCGGTTTGGTTTTTATCACCGCCTGAAGCGACGAGGAAAGGTCTTCTCCGATCTTCCCGTACACCGAATCATCAGGTGTTAGTATTACGCAGGTTGATTTGCCGCTCATCACATCGCTGAAATTGTTGCGTCCGGGAATTGTTTTCATTGCTCCTCCGTCAAGGGCTGCTCCGTCAGGTTTTTTTTGGAAAATTATTTCGTCTATGAAGATCATATTATTATCAGGCACATTAATAAGACGGAACCAAATTCCTAAATGAGTTACGCCTTTTGGAATAGCTACATCTTTTTTTACCGGTACCCATTCTGTTATTGGTGCTTCTATTGCCCACCAACGTTCAATTTCTTTATCAATTGTCTTTCCATCACTTTTCATTGCGAAAATTGTTACAAGGATGCCTCTCGGATTAAGACGCGGCGTTGAACGGTATCGGAAAGAACAACGGTATGTATTGTCTTCCTTGACCCAGAGGTTGTTAATCATAAGTACATATTGTTGTACCGTGTTGTTGCCGGTTATTTTAAAGAATGATTTTCCCGCTGCAGCTTTTCCAAACCCGGCAGTTTCTGTGCAGATTTCCGCACCGGTTCCCATCTGCAAATTGGGGTGAGGATTATTCTGCCAGTCCTCCGCGTCAATGGTAATTGTTCTGTTCCACGGTTCCTCTGCCATCTGTGTAAGCCGGAGAGTACTGAACAGCATGAACGAAGTTTCGGACACTTCCTCAAGACGGAATAATATCCGTATTTCCAAAGTTTTAGGCGGAGTAAGAATAATCCCGGATTTTTTCTGCCAGTTATCTGATTTTTGCAGACCGATAATTATGTTGCTTAAGAATGTCCCGTTTTGCCAGAACCCTATATACACCATGCTGTATAATGCAGTGTATTCTGATGAGGTGCGGTACATAAAATCAAGCTGATAATAGGTATTTTCTTTAGCTTTAATTGTCCATGCCGCGCCGATTTGCGCTTTTGAACCTGTTCCGGTGATTTGAAGTACGTCTGATTTCTCAGTATCGTTTTTTTGAAGAATTTCAGCACCCTTAAGTAATGAGAAACCGCTTCCGGACGCGGCATCAGCACTGCTGAAATCAATATTTATTTTTTCATCGGTGTATACATTTTGTACGACAAGCAATGAAATGAGAATAGCCCAGTGTATATAAAATCTATTAACCGTTTTATTTATAGGCATTCGGTTTGCGGAAAAAGCGGACATTGCACATTTCATTTTTGTAATCCTTTTATCTTGGTTGAGCTTTTTTGATTATTCTTTTGTATGCACCTGAATTATAGACAAAATCTGCACACATGTCAATTATGTCTATTATTTAAACATAATTTGCGGATATTTATAAAACACGGTAGTATAGTGTGTGTGCAGAAAAAAAACAACTGCAGAGAAGCCCGCTATTCAGCTGCGGAAACTCACATTATCCGGCTATGCTGATCAGGTGTATGATTATTTTACAAAAGAGGTTTGTATTCCTGTGCATAACGGAAAATGGATTCCTGATGAAATATCCGCATCACGGATTTTGGGAATAAACCGCGGTACTTTCCGGAAGGCAGTCTCATCTTTAAAACAAAAAGGTTTGCTCGCTTCGAGAAAAAAAAGCGGTACGCAAATCACATGTAAAAAGTGCCGCAAAAAGATTCATACCATTTTATTTATTTACTACGCGCCTATAATGTCAAACTACGCCAGAGTACGCGGAATAATTATTGATGAGCTTGAAAAGTCGGCTGAGCATAAAGGTATAGAGATCACTGTTATTATCGATAACAATCAAGAAACGGTAATCCGGCATATTACGGAGAGCGGCTGCAGCGGTATTATTTTGTACGGGGCGCATCTTCCGTTGTATACCCGCGTCAAAGGTTTGGGTATACCCTTTCTCCTGCTTAACCATGTAATGGATGATCAAAACTGTATAATACCGCAAATTTTCCGTGCAACTCTTACGTTTGATTATTTTACCCTCGCGTATACAACCGGTAATAATATAATACATGAAAATATTGATAATTTTTTCTTCTTTTATCTGCGGCAGAACGTACCCGCTGCGGAAGGTTTTGCGGCGGCCTTTAAAGAAAAAAATATTTCTGTGCCGGAAGACCGAATAATCGGCCTTTCGGAAGAAGATTTGCGCGGTAACAGTTTTTTAAATCTGGTAGGAATTATAGCAAGAAAACTTCAAAGATTCCATACACTTGTGTTTATGGATGATTATATTTCTGTTAATTTTTTTCTTACACTTTCATTTTGCAAGGCAGAAAAATTAAAATACCGTTTTTACACTCTTTCCAGCGGCCCCGGTTTTGCCGCAGTATTCCGTGAAGCCGATGTGCTGTTTAGATTTGATATGCAGGAAAGAAACCGGTTATGCCTGGACTATTTTTCACATTATTTTACATACGGCCGTGCGCCGTATTTTGCACGGGTACTGCAGGCGGAAGTGCTGCGGTCGGAGGGGAAATAGGTATTTCCAACAACTAGTAGTTGAGGCTATTGAGAATCACTCGGGAGAAGAGGTTCGCCATCTTGCGCTGCCCGGATTCATTGGGATGCAAACCGTCGTAAAGATCCCGACCGGATCTGCCGGTAACCTCAAATTCACGCACTATCCCACTTTCGCTATGGGCGGGGATTACAATGAAATTGTACCTCGCCCCCATGGCGTATATGGCTTCAATAAGGCCTTTGGGTGCTTCGCTGCTCGCTCGTGCGATAGGTGTTGCGGCGAAACAGATTGCGTTTGGGTAGGCTTTTCTTAGTGTCCAGAATGCCCAACGCATAGCCTCAATTGATTTGGTGCGGTCAAGATCGGATAAGGTGGACTTTGACATGGCAATAGTGTAGTCACCAATATCAGTATCGCCGCTATTTGCACCCATGGCGATGACAATGATGTCAGCGGGACGCCGGTTGGCGATAGCGGTCGTGATTTGAACGGATAACTTTTGACGTGGCTGCAAACTGGCCAAATCTTTAAAATTACCACCGCTTTTCGCATAATTCCACATACTACCAAGACCGAGTATAGTTTTCGCATATGTCGGCCAATTTTTTCTGGTGCCCTCTGTATAAGTTGCGCCATCATCACTGACACTCGCAGTCTCGGTGATACTATCTCCAAAAAAGAGACCCGTCATACCATCGGTTTTTTTGCGGCTTAGGATGGCGGGCACGATGTTGTTTTCCTTTGCGTTAATTGCAGAAACTGAATGGGAGTCTGGCATGGAGATACTATTGACAACGTTCAGTTCAATCCGTACTGAATCAAGATTTACCGTTTCATCACCGGTTTTACGCTGATAGAGTGACATCACGAAGTAAATTGCTCCTCTTGGTATGGTAAAGTGTTTTTCAGTTAGATCCGTAGTCATAAATATCAATGAACCAATAGGGAGTTTGTCGGCGTCATAAAAATAGCAGTACCTTTGAAGGCCTGTGTACACGAATAACCCGCTCACATAGAGATCGTCTCCATTAACTGGAATGTATTCGGTCACCGCTGACGCTGCCTGAGTACGAATACTGCCATCGTAGTAAACTTCTTTATTGGTAATCATTGCGGTTTTGTCGAATAAGTTGATCCTCGATTCTATATTACCAGCCGCACGTGGTCGGTTTAAATATATAAAAAAAGTACTGAGAAGCATAAGTGTAAACGCGAACTTTGATTTTTTCATGTAAGCTCCTTTGGTTGTCATACTCGAAAATGTACGCTGCTTCAGTGAAAATAGTTTTAATCTATTCGGAAAAAGAGTGTTTGTGCTTTATTTATATTAATCTTAAAATTAATTTTTCCGGATGAGACTACTTTATCAGTATACAGATCTTTTACCACTGTCGGTTTAGGCAGTTGGATGGTCAATTCTTTATGATTATCATAACCGTTATGAATCATCAGAAATTTGCTGCTCGCATGAAGATAAATGTCTGTGTTTGTGCAAAAAATGTGTACCCCCGCAAAACGAGCGATATTCTGGAGCAGGTATCTATCCAGGCGTGGGACCGCGCAGTAAATTGATTTCCAGTCCGTATGCGACTTTACAGCCATCGCGGTACTGCCGTCAGGATACACACCCAGAGCAGTCACGGTATTATCGTCAATGTAAAACACCGGACCAATCTTTAATGGATGAAATTCAGCGTTTCTATCAGAGTAACCGGAAAGTGCAAATTCCTTGTCTGCTGTACCTTCGGTAACTGCATGTTCTGCGTTTAAAATACGGAATTTCATTTCTTCTTTTTGTTGTTTCTTTTTTATTTCAATTTCTGTAATACGGGACACAGACTCTGTTTTCAATCCTGATAATGGATGTACATAACCCGGAGCGTAAAAAAAGAGTAGAGTGCGGTTTTCGCTTTTAAGTTTATTTATTCTATTATGGTCACTGTCCGTCATAAAAAATGGATTAATAAAAATATATAATTTGTATTTTTTATTGTCTTGAATTTTATCAAGATCGCGCATGTTGTACACATCAAAAGGAGTACCGATTTTCGGCAATTCATTCAGAAACAAGTAATCCGTCAGACTTTTGTAGATTATTGGTGTGCTGTACATATCCTGATAGTACATTGTCTCCGGACTGAAGATTACTGCTATTTCGGAAGTTGATTCGTTTCCAACTCGCAGGTTTTGCGCATAGATTTCATACCCTTTATTAATTCTTGTTAAAATGTCGGGATGATCAAACCATCCCATTCCTTTTCTATCCTTTGGTGCACCGAAATCTAAAAGCCAGCCGCCCATACCCCGCATCATAAGATAACCAATATTACGTGTAAGACAACTGATTGTTTCTTCCATACTGCGCTCCCGACCGTAAGTGATAGGTTCAGAAAGAATGGTTCTTGTATCCAATTCGCTGATATATAATTTATTATAAAGTTTCATTGTGTCCGGCATATGATACGGAATAAATGGATTCCCGGAAAGCCGCATTTCGTATTTAAAGACACCGGCAAAAAAATCAATATACGGCGATTGGAGTAAATTATATTGATCAAAATTATTGGCAACTAAATTATAGGCCGGCAGTGTGACACCTTTGAATGCCTGCATTTGATACAGGTAATACGATCCAACTAATTTTTGATTTTGTGTAAGTTCTTTGATTTTTTTTGCCATTTGAATATTATACATGCCTAAAAGAGAGGGAAAAAACTCATAATAATCAAAAGCGTGATTGCCCTCCTCGCAAGGATTTCGGAAAATCTCACCATTTGCTCCCGCAGCGGTCAAAATTTTATTATCAGGTTTGGCGGTATCAAAATTAACCTGGTTATTTTTCCACGATTGTTGTAAGGCAGATATTGAGTTGTTATACTTTTTTCGTAAGAAGTTCTGAAATGCTTTTACTGCATACGGATTATAGTCCCCTATTGAAATTGCATCCCGTTCCCACTTGAAAAGCGGAATCTGAATGTTTCCGACATACGCGTCAGGCCAGCCGCATGAGTAGGGAACATAGCCGATAATGTGTTCATAGTATGATTTGGTTTTTATAAAATTAAAAAACTTTTCAAGAGCTTCTTCGCATGCGTTAAGATAGTTCGGTGAAGCATAACAGACTATGGTATTCTCTTTTTGTCCATTTGCACCGAGAAAAAAATCGTCAGGATACTTTTTCCCAAAATATATTCTAGGTAAAAGGTCCAATGAAATAATATAACGGGAATTGGGATCTATGGCTTGACTGTGCTGCAGAGTTTCGTCAAGTGTTCGTAATGTAGATTCAAAGTGTCCGCTCTCCGGATCCATATGCGAAAGCAGATTTTTAAGAGCATAGGCTTTAACTTTTATCCCAATGCCTGAGTATGCGTGTATTTTCCGTAAATTTGGTGCTTGAATATTGAAAAATAAGGGAGGATAATACATATTATTTTCAGCAATTACTAAATTGTTGCTGATGTTGTTTACCGAAATCTTCAACGAATGTGATGTGCGGTTAGTTATGTCGAATCTTTTAATTGGTAGAAAACATAAAATATTTGTCTTTTGACTCGTTTCTTTATCAAAAAAAATAAGACTGCTGCCGTCGGTTTTTGATACCCCCCGTACTTTCAGAGGAAGGAATTCATTCGGCGATTCTTCCGGCATAATAAAGTTCAGTTCAATTTTTGCCGCTTTCCCGGCAGGCCATTTGCTGGTTTCTATTGCCGGTTCGTGCATAATCCGTTTTAACAGATAATTTGCCTGGCCTCCTCCCAGATCAATATCGTTACCGATCTCAAACATAAAAACATAATTGTTGCGTAGTTTTATTTTCGGGGTAAGAGAAATGATTATTTTTGCTTCTTTCCCGGGGATAAGGTATTTTGACGGTATTGAAACTGAATCAAGTACTGCCTGCTCTCCCGACATTGTGTTAAAGTAAGCAATTTTTCCCCACGGTCCTTCAGGCGGACGGTAGTGTTCGATACTTGCCTGCCAACTGCTGTCGTCATAATTGGGCGTATTCCAGCCTTCATAGAATGTCCCGCTTGATTTCCATGTGCTGTCGGTTCCGATTCTTTCACTGCTGTTTTCATAATTTATTGTTAATTCTGCAATAAACTGTGCCCAGCCGTATTTTTTAGGATCGCTTCCAAGATCTGTAACAACGGCTATTATATTTGTCCCGGGGGCGAGATATTGCTGTACTTCTACAGGAGAAATTTTTGTTGAACCGGCAGTCACCAGTTTTCCGTTGATAAATAGTTTATATGAATCATTTGACCGTAATAAAATAAATGCGGAAATTATTTTTTTTTTCATGGAAATATCAACTGACTTTCGGAAATATCTCGGCGAATTGGGTTTGTGCTTTTTATCCGGTTCGGGAAACCAGATATGCGCAGCTTTCCAATACGGATCAATTTTTTCATATATAGTTTGTGCAGGGCCGTATAATTCAAATTCGCCGTACTGAATAAACGGACCATTATTTTTATTAATTACAAGTTTTATTCTATCCGTATATTCATCTGGGAAATCTACGGTCATCCAGTCATCTTCTTTTTTCAGTTTATTGATTTCTTTAATAAGGTGCCATTGATCTTTTTTAAAAGAATATAGTGAAAAACTTTCCGTTGAGCTCGGTTTGATTTCGTTGAAAGAAATTTTGTTTATAGCAATTTCATAGGGATACCGTATTTCAATCCATTGCGGTAATTGCTCATCAAAAGACCGCCATGCGGTGACCTCATTACCGTCAATGAGATTATCGGGATGAAAAGTTGACAGATCGGCAATAGATGATGAGAGTATATACGCTCTGGTTCCTGCCTGCATTAAATTGCGTTCACGTTTTGATTTAATGTTTTTCTCAATTTCTTGTAAATGATTTCCTATCCAGGAAGTGGAAAGATAATACCGGTAGTGAGATACAACTTCTTCGCCCGTGAAGTCATAATTATATACACATAGCTCATCCATTACTGTCGAACCGGTTCCTATATTGGGCCAGTGATTGTACACTCTGCCGATTGTAATTGTTTCCATCCCTGAATCAGGCATAGGAATCATCGTTATTTCTCCGGCTATTATGCCGTCAAGGTAAAGTCTCATAGTTTTACTATTCCAGACCGCAAGCACATGATGCCACGTATTTTTCCCCCAGCTGTCAGTTCGAGCATAGATATTCCATGTTTTGGGTAGAGAAGGGGATTCCTCGTTCTCGATAAGCAGCCGCATACCCGGTTCATTTGGCACGCTATAGAGTAAAATTCTTTTTCTTTTATTGTTGTTATAACTTTCAGCTGCAAAGAAAAAATAGTGGATTTTTTCGTTTATGTTCCAGTCCAGTGTGTTAAGCCAGAAACTGATAGTTCCGTTTGTAACGGGAAAAATATTTTTTGCTTGATAGACTATTTTATTTTCCTTCAAAACAATCGCCGCGTTTGAAATTCCATCAATAAATTCAGGTTCATCATTGCATGTTCCCGCTGCATTGTCCTCAGCAAGTTCTGCCCGTATATTTTTATCGAAAGAAACATAAAATATCTTCTTTCGATCATGGGCACTAACCGGCATGGCGGCGAATAAGGCAATAAATAAATAAAAGCTTATTTTTAAAAAAATACATTTTATCATAAAAGGCTCCTGTGAAATAATATAAACATTATTTAAATTTGTAAAATTAATTCCTCTAAAGTAATTCCAATATTGGTATGGCCATTTTCATATGTTCCAGTATTTATCCATTTAACCAGTTTTTCTACAGCGATTTTACTTTGTTGCCCGTTTTTATGTTTTGAAAAAATTACAGGCCGAGCATTGCTTGGCAGCCGTGAATCCTCGACTGTGATAATATTTCCTGATGCTGAAGGAATGTGTTCTGTAATCTGATTTAAAATCACTCCACCCATGCATACGAACAAGGTACTTTCAGGATTTTGTTTGATTTGGGATAGGGTTAACGGAAGTTGCTTTTCATCTAAAAAAAGCAGCTTGCAGGTGTTATTTCCGTCCGCTTGGTATGTAACGATTATAAAGCGATGATAATTTTTTCCGGCAGCATAAGCTGCAATGTACTTATAAAGTTCAGTCGAATCTTTGCCCACGCTGATAATATCATCGCGGTATTGGGGACCTAAATAAACAAAAGGCATAGAATTTTTTGTTAAATATGAAAATACGAAATCTATTTCATTGGGAACACCATTAAGAATAATTCCTGCAGCTAATCTGCCCTCAGTTAAGCGTTTGACTTTTTTAATAAGAATTTCTTTGTTTGTATACGGTACAAAAACCATTTCATATTGATGAACTTCGAGAGCGGCGGCTGTTGCGGTTATGGTGTCGTATAACGATAAATTTAAATCAATTTGAAAGGGGAGGTGTACGGCAAGTGCGACAAACGGGATTTTACCGCTTACCATTGCATATGCGAGTATGTTTTTTGAATAGTTTTGACTTTTCGCAGCCTTTAGTATTTTATCACGTGTGATCGCGGAATATCGGATATTTCCGTTTTTATTAGTTAATACGGCACTTGCAGTAGCTGTGGAAACGCCGCAGGCGGCGGCAATTGTTTTTATCGAAGTTTTATTCAGCATATAATATAGTCATGATTAAACGTATAATCATGACTATATTATAATGTATTTTACTCCATTTGTCAAGAAAAATATTTTTTTTTTGAGGATTTAGTCCCCGGCATTAATATACGTGCGCCAATTAGTATTTCGGTGATACACCTGCACTTTTCCCGCTCTTGTGTCCGGCATTGTCTTTGATAGCGCAGCACGTAGTTTTGTTTTGTTGTTGAGTTTCTCCAGCGTCTTTTTATCATGCCGTATTTTTTCCCGGAGAAGGGCAGGGGAGTAGGAATATTCGTAAATTTCAGATTCGAATCCTATTGCGGGGTGTTTTTTTTGCAGTACAATCATTTGTTCAGCAAGCAGGATGTCGAGTGTAATAATTTCAGCAAGCCGTGCGGCAGTTGTTTTTTGGATTTCCCCGTTTTTTGAGATCAGTGCGCTTCGTTGTAAATAAAATTCGATGACAAGTGCTGCTGATTTGAATTGAATGCCCGCAGCTTCGGCAACTGCGTAGGTTTCTGAAACTTCTTTATTTAAATATGCCCCCGGATTACGGGTTTCTGAAATTGATTTCAGAAATTCGAGCCCTTTATCCCATAGTGCTGATATTTTTTGAAAAGACCGTATTATGTCCCATGGCGATAACACCCCGCACCAGCGCACAGGATCATCTTCAAACGGCTGAAAAAAACGTTCTCGGGTATACCCCCAATTGTAGGGAAGCGCGTGATTTTGTTCTTTCTCAAGATGCAGCCAGTAAGCAGGACACCTTGTAATTGGACTGAAATACAGAACAGGATTTACACAAGGATAAAATGAAAATGCCTTTTCAAAGATATCCCATGATTTCACAAGTATTTTTGCTGTTTCTTCATTGCCGTAATGACGGGATAATGTATGTAAAAATGTTTTTTTGCTGCTGTTTTTACAATTTTCAGTGTGGTGTACGCATTTTGTGATAAAAGCAGATGCGCCTGCTGCTTTAAGCATAATACCCGGCCATCCGCCGATTATCCAGCTCATCATCGAACCGCTTACGCCGAGCTCAGTACATGCAGAGATTTTGTTGTAGGGTATCCCGGGAAGAGGTAAATAGGGTACTGAAGACATTTCGTATGAATTACCCATCTGCAGTTTTGCGTAGACTCTCCGCTTGTTCTCCAGTGCGGTTTGTGCGATGTCAGAAAATGCCTTGGACGGGCCGGGAACCGAAAGAGAGTATTCATTTACACCGACTTGTTTTCCGCACATTTTCTTTATTGAGCCGTGTTCAAAATTACCCATCCATACCACAGAAGGATCTGTGTGCTGAATAACTTTAACGAGCGTATTCACCGGTTTTGGTTTATTGTCTTCGGATAAGCCGTCAAGCGCGTACGTCCAGGCTATTAATTTTCCTTTACTTCCCGATAAACGGATTCCCTCGGCAAAACAATTTAAATTTTCCGCGATTACTTCATGTTGAGCTCTCGCACTGCAGATTTTACAGCCGGTAACTGTTTTTTCGTTTATCCAGCAGTGTGTTGGCCTTTCTCCGCAGAAAATATTTATGAAACCACCTAATTGGGGGATTTCGGTGAATAGAGTCCGCACTGAATCACGGATATAATCACGGACAACAGAGCTCGATGTGCATAATGCGTATGTGGGTTCCCAGGAGATACGCGCGCCGCGGACTTCGGGCAGTCTTTTAAAGAGCGGATGGTTTTCGTGCAGTGCACGCGCTTCGCAGCCGAAAAAAAAGACTTTAATGCCGTATTGAGCAGCACGGGTAACTAATTTTTTCAATACCGTTAATTTGTGTGCGGAGGGACCGAGTTCCGGAAGTATATCGGAATGAATGTGATTACGGAGTAAACCGGCGACCCAGATGCCGTTGATTCCGCAGTGCATGAGTTTATTAAGATATTCATCAGGATAGTAATTATTGCTGTCCTGAAGTTCCCATCCCGTAAGCCACCGGTACGGTGCAACGGGAGAGCGTGTGATGCGATCTTCAATGAAAGTATATCCGGCATATTCTCCGGTTCGTAGAAACGGCGCCTGGTTCCGGATCATTTCATCTTCAAGAAAAACTATTGCCCGCCGTAATCCATCAGCGGTGCGGGAGGTAATGGAGCACTTTGTTTTGGTTATGCGCAGTACATACGCATCAAATGATTCTGACGGACATTCCGTAACTGCGCCGAGAGCAGCTTCGATGATGAATCGGGGCGAACGCTGCGTAATCCGCATGCAGACGGACATAAAGGAATAAAAATCATGAATAGATTTATTACATGTCCTGCATAATATTGGATTATCTGTTTTAAAGGAAAACCCTTTGGATAAATCGGCCTGTCCGGGTTCGGGTGCGCGTCCTTTCCAATGTATTTGTTCCGAATGGTGCGATTCTGCAAGTATTTTAATTAAAGGCTGTGCGATCCTGATACAGTTGACTTTCATAATATTTCCTTGCAGGTGTGCGGGGGTACGGATATAAGTTTTATTTCCCGGGTGAGGTCAGTCAAGTAATCCCTTTTGCAGGGGTTTTTGAGTATTTCCTGTGTAAAACACTTTTGTCATGCCTTTGCGGATTGAAAAATTTATTTTATCACTGATTTCGGATATTATTTTTTTCTCAAAAATATCGATGATACCGGTTTTTTGGGGAAGCAAAATTGTTTTTCTTCCTGCTGATGCGGCATGAAACATTATAAAATGATCGTTTGCATCGATGACGTCGTCATTATCTGCATAAATGTGTACACCTGCCCCGCGTGCAATACCGCGGAGAAGATCTGAGGGTATTACATGCGGACCGTAAAAAATACTTGTTGATTCACCGTTTTTTTTCACTGCAAATCCGGGAAGTTTGTTTTCATTATATACACCAAGCAGCGTACATGATGTATCGTCAACATAGAAAACCGGATTAAGAATATGCAGGGATCCTTCAAGACCGAATGAATCACCTTTTACGCCCCTGAGATATGCATTTTTTTTTGCGCCTGCTGATAATTCAAGAAATGGAACTGTTCCTTTTTTCAGTATTCCGGTTTTTATTCCCGTGAGTTTTCCCATATTGGCGGTATCAGCCGTATTGTTATGGATGAATCCTGAAGCATATATCCACAGCGCAGTAACCGGCTTTTGGTGTATTTGTTTTTTCACCGCAGCAAGATCGGCTTCAGTATAAGAAAATGCCGTCAAAAATATGTATAATTTGTAATTCAGATCACGTTTCTGTAATTCATCAAAAAATATCAGGTCAATCGGGGCGCCGATACTGCCTAACCTTTTCATCTGGTGATTAATCATATCTACTGCAAAAGTACTGCCCCAGAATTCATAGCTCAAATATTTAACGGAGTTTTCATCAAGCACCACCGCGATTTCTGCCTGTCTTCCATGCGCGTCTTCATACGCAAGCTGGCCGTATTGCTGGAAAATTCTGAGATCGCGCGCCATTTCGGGGTTGCCGAATGTGGATGGTCCGTTTACCGGAAGAAAACTGATTGGTGAAACTCTCGCAAGAGACTTGCCGAACCCTCTGCGCATCATTGACTCAGTAAGTGCAGCGTTTGAGGCCTGATATGGGCGGCCGGGGACAGAAAAAACAAAACCGGTAGTGTAGGTCCGTGTATCATCGTCCGGGAACACCATTTTTCCTGCGAATTGATCTGATTTGAATACCTGCATCCACTCTCCGGTTTCACCCGGTTCGCGTACCTGATACATCTGCGGGGCTGTCATAAAATCAACATTTGTTGATTCGAGAATTGTCCGCATACCGTTCTTTCCGAATTGGTGAAATCCGTAGTATTGACGGGATGTTTCAAGCGTATATTCACCGTAAATACCGACAATTTTTTTTCGTTGAACTGCTTCTTTTGCGATACCGCATGCGTAATTTACGGTGTCGGATACCATATACGAATGAAAATCATCGTATAAAAGTGCCATACGTGCCGGTACGGGATCTCGGAAAATTCCGAGTTCTTTTCCCAGCCGTTCGGACCTTGAGGGAATAGTTGCGCGGGATATTTCATCTGCGGAAAAACCACGGAAGTCTTTGAGATATGTACGAAAACCTGAAAGTGCTGCGGGACTGTAATCGATGAGTCCATCCGGTTTTGCCGGCGCCCAGTAAATCCATTCCGGGCCGTTACCGGAGGTAATTAAGTAACCTATTATTTTTGAGTGATACGGGGCGTTTTCTGTATGATGTATATATGCGTTGATAGTTTTTTTAATATGATTCCGCCATTCCTTTGCAATAAAGGTCGGTGCGCCCCACAGGCTATTGCCCGGAGAATGATTTCCTTCGTCATCGGTTACGGTGTCTTTTGGGTACAGAGTATTCCACCATCGATACGGGGAAACAATTACAATCGGCAGTAAGTACGCGTCCGGGTTTGCGTTAAGTTCACGGTGAATTTTCGAATCAAGCCCGTCAAAGCGGTAATCGTCCGGTCCAAACCAGAAATTCGGTTCTTCATTTGAAAAAACACCGCACCATATAGTGAATATTTTTGCTCCGGATTTTGTCAGACCAGCGTAACCGGCCGGACACGCATTTGCGCGGTTATCGATAATCGGAAATACCGGTTTATCGTTTACATACAGCTGAGGGATTCCGTTAATCATGCGGGATTCACTTGTGAGCGGAGGATGGTTTGGGAGATTGTTTTTAAATGAAATACTCATATTAGTGAATGCCCCGTGTAATATCAGTTCCCGGCCATAATAGGAGAAAGAAAGAGAAAGTGTGTGGGAAGGCAGATGTTTTGAAATTTTTCCTGCATTAAAATCCATTTCATATGTATCCGGTGCGGTTTTATTATCTGTTATTTTGCGTAAGGATGCATTTCTGATTCTGACCTCACGGTCAGAAATTGAAAATCCGCCGAGATAAATACCTGCACGGATAATATCGTCCGGTGAGGGAGGAACAGGGGTGCTGAATCGGAAATGGATATAAATATCCTGTTCCGGCGTTGTTTCTTTGGGATAATCGCATGTGAGGACCGTAACCGGAGCTCCTTCACGTTTTTCTGTAAACGGAGGCGGACTTTCCCTCCACCAGAACGGCTCAAGCGGCGGCAGTCCCTGCAGCGCTGCGGTTGTCCATTCCGAATCATTATAAGAGTAATCTGTCCATGATCCTGCCGGCGGTTTGTCGGTACAAACAAATTTTTCATCCCCGGCGATACGCTGCCAGGAGTAATCGGTAAAATTAATGGTAAGATCCATTAGAATGCCGTTTCTCGCGTCACGGTACCGGTGTTCGAAGGCAATGCAGTTTTTCCCGGATTTTATGTACGGCGTTACATCGATAAGAAACGGTTCCCAGAAATTTTTGACTTGAAGGTTCATTTGAAGATCGCCCGCCGTCCTCTTTACTTCTTTTCCGTTGATATATACAGCCCCGTCTTCGTCTATGCCGAACTGAAGCCAGGCATTTTTTATTGTGTTGGTTATAATGAATTTACGACGGTAAAAATATTCGTTAGTGGTGCGTGAATATTTCCAGCTCACCCCTTTGGGATGTGTCATAATACCGCCGATAAAGCGGTTGGGGGAGTAGGAATAATCAACCGAGGTGAGAAAAGGTTCTACACGGCCGTCTTTTTCCGGAAGCGGCGGTATGTCCGGCTGTTTTGGTCCAATGCGTATTAATGAAAACGAATCAAACCACACGCTGCCGCTTGCGCTGATGAGATAGCACCGGAGGATTTGCGGTTCAGGTGATGATACTGTGGTAAATTTAAATGCTTTCTTAGTCCATACGGTGTCGGTGATGATATATTTCACATACTCCGTGCGGGAAGTTTTTCCTGAAAGCAGCACACGGGGACCGGCACCAGCTGAGATGATATTTGATACTTTTACTGAAAAAGAAAGGATGTACAGAGTGTCTGGTTCAAGAGTAATTTCCTGGCTTGCGGTGCTGTGAAAGTTTTGGGTGGTATGAGATATTGCAAGTGAGGTTTTACCTTCATATATATCAGTGTGTGTGATGCGAATGCCGGTATCCTCGTTTTTTACACTGCTTACAAAAGACCATCCTTCCGGTTGATTATCTGAATCGATAAGTTCGAAACCAGGGTTATTAACATAATCTGAAGAAAATAAAGTTATACAAAAGAAAAGAGATGCTGCGACAAAAGTGTTTATAATATTCATTAACATAGAACATTATACTCTATTTTCTTTATTTTGTCAAGTAAATTTGAAAAAGTTTATAAATATTAAAATTAAATTTAAAAATATAATGTTCATGATATTATAAAATAATGAACAAAAACGAAGGCTATCACAGAGTTATAGAATGAATGCGCAAATGCGGAAAGTGTACAATTATCTGTTAAGCGGTATTGCTGACGGGAGTCTAAAGCCTGGTGTTCAGATACCTACCGAGAAAGCAATTTCAAATTCTTTTCACACAAATCGCATGAATGTTACCCGATCTCTCCAAATACTCCGCACACAAAGACTGCTTCGGTCAAATAAAAAAGCCGGCACTATAGTACATCCCGATGCGGATATTGAATATGCGCACACACTTTTGCATGAAAACAGCAGAACGGTACTATTACTGTATTCGAAATCACCTCAGTATATTCATTGGGACACCTCATCTTTTGAGGCACTTGAATCAGAACTGAAGAAAAAGAATTATTCCATTGTGTACAAACATATTCCCGGAGATAAAAAACGGGAATCACTGCGCCATATGCTAAGCAGGGCGGTCACTAATGAAGTTACCGCAATCGTACTATTTCCCGATACCGATGATACGGCATATATTGACGAAAATTGTGATTTGTTTATTTCACTAAAACCAGAGGTGTTTTTTTTAAACAGAGGAAGCCGTGTAAGCCGGTTTGATTTCACTTCCTGTATTGAACTTGATAACTACGGCGACGGTATCGCAATGGGGCGTATTATTGCGGCCAATAAATATTCCAAAGTAGTAATTCTCGGTGATGTGAATTCTCCCGATTTTTGGCATGCCCGCAGGATGGAAGGTGTCATTGCCGGATTTAAAGCGGAAACGGGCGTCTCTCACGGCTGCATGTTAACCGGAAAAAATGATTATGGAAAAGTCATGGATATCATACGCAATGACACTGATAAAAGTGAAATCTTTATTGCAGCGCTTAATCAATATTATGCCTCGGTATTCATCGACTTTTGCATCAAAGAAAATCTTCATGCCGGAAAAGATTTTAATATTGCCGCATTTGACGATAATCCGCAATACCGTTCGTATAATGTAACATCATTCGCCGTGCCTTTTCAGTACATCGGCAGTATGTTCGGCAAATTGATCCTTGGTGAATTATGCGACAGCCGGTTAAAACGGAAAATAACACTCCGTGTAAATTCTCATTTCATTCAAAGAACTTCATGCCGTCCGCTCAAAGTATCAGGGGCTCTTGGTATTAATACAATACCCGTCTGACAGCAGGACCTAATAATTAGTGGGACAAATTCTACTTCAACGGGAATCACGTACACCATAGCCCCCTTAACTTTGATTTTTTTGTACAATTCCGTAAAAAGGTTCGGTAACCCGGAATTCAGCATGGTTATTGATTGCCAATAGTAGTTTTGCTCTCTATAGGCCAGTGGAAGAGTTTCGTAGAACAGCAATTCATGCGGCGTAAAGAATGAAAAAATGGCAGGATGCCGCATTTTTTTCATTCTTTCCGAGTGCAGCCGCCGCCAGGATGGCAGCGGCAAACGTCCGAATGAATTGCTGTTCTACGAAACTCTTCCACGGTGTCAACAGAGAAAAGACTTTAGGCAAACACCCTTGTAGAATTCGGGGTGACCGCACCCTTTTACGGTCCCTGTATATAAAAAAAAGCAAAATTTGCATATTTTATTAAATAAATGTAGAATTTGCCATTCAAAAGGGGGCATCATGCATAATTTCGACGCTGATATACGAAAAGTTCCGGATTATCCAAAAAAAGGTATATTGTTTTACGATATTACTTCACTGATATCCAATCCCTCCGCACTTCGTGCCGTGAAGGAGTTAATGGTCGAAACATATCGCGGCAAAGAAATCGCTAAAATTGTCGCAATAGAGTCAAGAGGGTTTTTATTTGCACCGCTTCTCGCAGATGCACTGCAAATTCCGCTCGTACTTGCCCGAAAAAAAGGAAAACTGCCGAATAAAACATTCCGGGAAGAGTACACTCTTGAATACGGAACTGACAGCATAGAAATACAGGAAATAGATCTTAAAGAGAAAGGCAATATTCTGGTAATCGATGATCTGATCGCAACCGGCGGTACATTGAAAGCAGTTATTAACCTTATAGAAAAGAATTCACCCGCAAAAGTAACTGATATTTTTGCGGTTATCGGGCTTCCGTTCCTGAAATATGAAACGGTGCTTAAGGGAATCAGAGTAAAAACTCTGGTTAATTACGATACAGAATAGACCCGCGTTGAAAATATTAAGAAAAATCATATTATGCGTTCTCAGCAGGCACATTTTTTCTGATGTAACCGGCCTGCTCGTCAGGATTAGCCGGCCGAAATTTCTGGTCCGGGCTGTAATCAATGGTTATTTTATCAAGACACTTGGTGTACACACAGATGAAATAGAAAAACCAGTTAATTCATACGGTTCGGTTCTGAAATTTTTTACACGTCGGCTGAAACCCGGTGCGAGGCCTGTTGATACTACAGCCGGCGGACTGATATCTCCTGTCGACGGGGTCATTACGCAATCCGGGCAAATTCTTGACAATCATCTTTTCGAGGCAAAAAACAGATCATATCCGTTCACCACACTCATTCCCTTTGCCGATGAAAAAAAATATAATCAGGGTCATTACATTACTCTTTATCTTTCACCCGCAGATTATCACCGTATTCATCATCCCGTCAGCGCGGAAATTACGCATACCAGTTACATCGAAGGGAGGCTTCTTCCGGTTAATGCATTCAGTCTGCAGAATTTTTCAAATGTACTGCCCGGTAACCGCAGAATAATAATTACCTATTGCTGTCAGAATATTACTTTTTATATGGTGCTGGTCGGTGCGCTTAACGTCGGGAATATTTCCATTCTCTACGATCCGTCTTTCTATCAAAAAGCTGATAGAAACAAAAACAACGGAATTGTGTATCAGAAAGCTTATACGGGAATGAAAGTGGAAAAAGGTTCTGAAGCCGCAGTTTTTAACCTCGGTTCAACCGTTATACTTATTTTCCCTGAAAATACGTTTGTTCCCGGTACGACAGTCCGGGATTCCAGAATAAAAATGGGTCAATTGCTCGGCACACTCACGTAATGAAGAAATTCTACAAAAAAAAAGATACCTGATAATTTAACGAATAAATATTACAGCAATGAAACGTTCGGTATATCATCTCTATAAACGGACGCTCATACCTTTTAAACGTTCTTTTTTTTATCGCAGTAAGATTTTTTATTTCTTCCTGGCATTGTTTATAATTATCAGCATCGGTCTTTTATATTTAAGCAATTTTGCCGCCGGTCTGGTATACGAACCGGAAATGTCAGTAATCATGCCGTATACCGCGCTTATTTTACTTATGTTTATTCCCGCATTTCTTTTTCTCTGTCTGATCGTTGTATTTATCAAAATAACTGTTGATTGGATAACGAAAAGAGAAGGAACGCGGATACGTTCAAAAATGCTGATTTATTTTTTTATCGCTACTATAGGACCTTCTGCGGCAATGACCATTATTTTCAATCAAATGCTGAATGCCGCAGTAGATGTATTTTTCAAAGAAGAAATTGTTGCAAGTCTGAACGAATCCCTTTCGCTGCTGCGCGATTCGATACATCGGATTAAAGAAAACACCATAAGGCCTCTGCAGTATTTTGCGGATACTCATATCCGGCAGGGAAATGAAGCATCTGTAATAAATTTTTCTCCGGTATTGCTTTCTGAATACTGCGGGCAAAGCGGTCTTGATGCATTTTTTGTGTACTCCGATCCGGGTATACAAACGGCGTCCTGGTCATCCCTTGAGGAAAACAGGAAAAAAATTTCTCACAGTGAAATTATACTGCATTGGCGTAAGGCGCCTGAAAAACCTTCCGTTTCATATGAAATAGAAAATAATTATGTAATCAGTTTTTATCCGCTTGCAGATGCGCACGGCCGCGGGGCTTTTTTATGCGGAATTATTTTTACGCCGCCTCCCTATTCTGAAAATGCAAAAAAAATGATCGAGGCAATAAAGCGTATCCGCCAATTTCAGCTTCTGAGGGAACCTCTGAAAACATTCATTTTCTTTTTATACATTTATTTATACATCCCTATTCTCGCGATAGGAGTAATTTTTTTCTTTTATACCTCAAACCGTATCACCCGCCCATTGGGTAAAATCGCGGTTGCCGCTCAGATGATCGCGCACGGTGATTACAGTTTTACCATACATTATTCCGGAGAAGACGAAATTAAAAAATTGATAAATTCATTTAACGGGATGAGTGAAGAGCTGCTTGCAAACCGTGAGCAGATACGCAGAGTATCGCATATTACTGCGTGGAAAGATGTTGCGGTGAGGCTCGCGCATGAGATTAAAAATCCGTTAACGCCCATACTTCTTGCGGCTGAAACAATTGACCGGACAATAACTCAAAAACATTTTGAAACGTATAAAGACTTAATCGATAATTTCAATATGATATATTCTCAAATTGATGCGATGAAATTGATGATAGGGGAGTTCTCTCAGTTTTCCAGAGAAATTAAGATTAAACGGATACCCTGCAGAATAACGGGAATAATTCAGATGCTGAAAAACTATTTGCAGCAGATGAGTAATGTTAAGACCAGTGTGGTTATAAGTCATGACAGTTCTTTCGTTATTAAGGTGGACCGTCAGCGCATATATCAGACGATGGTAAATCTCATCAAAAACGCCTGGGAGAGTATAACCGAAAGCGGCATGCGTGACGGAAAAATTACCGTTACCGCGCGTATAAACCGGAAGCTTTCATTTCCACGGTATGAACTGATTGTTGAAGATAACGGACCGGGAATACCGGAGTCTGTAAAAAGTAAAATATTTGAACCATACTATACCACAAAACCTCAGGGCAGCGGCCTGGGGCTTGCGGTATGTGAACAAATTGCCGAAGGTCACAACGGAAAAATTATCTATGAATCTGAATCGGGCCGTACTGTGTTTACACTATCCATTCCGGTAGCATAAATAATGATGCGTCTTGAAGATTTTTTTAACAGGCTCTTTACTGTCCGTAACAGTTCGGAATTCAAAGCCGCTGTAAATGATTTGCTTTCATCCGGATATTTTGATACCGGGAATTTGCTCAGTCAGTATTGCCGGTACTCGCCGGTTTTTTCAAACATACAATTTGTTATTTCCAGGTTATCTTCCTACGCGGATATCCGGCAGAGCTTCCGTGCCCTTTCGGATATCGGATATATTAAAAATCCGGTGGTTTCTTCATCAGCGTTGAAGTCTATGGCGGCCGCTTTTAATCCGCTTTTTGCGTGGAGATTGTATTTTATTTTCTGCAGCACTTCGGATACTCAAAAAAAACTAATGATTGTAGAAAGCTTTATCAGGTCAGGTGTAACCGTTTTTGCAAAAAAAATGCTCCGTTCGGTTGAAAAAGACTTACATGAAGTACAGATACGCGTTTTGCAGTATTTTTCAGAAATTCCCGAAATGACCTCAGGTGATATCAAACTTCTTTTCCAGAAAGTCGATGATATCCTTAAAAAAGCCGATACCCCTCAAAAAAAAAGAAATATTTATAACGTGCTTTCAGTAATCAATCAGAGACAGGCTTTTCCTCGCCGTGCGCTGCGTGTTTTTCTCCGCGACGGGTCAGCTCAGCCGCATTTTTTATTTAATATGCTGAATTGCAGAATGCTGCCTAAACACCCCGTATATTCAAAAGACCGTATTGCATCTATTCTTGAATCTCAGAATGTAATAGAAATAAAACTGCTCACATACGACTCCGAATCCATTAAGCGTACGGCAGAACTGCTTAAAGACGCGCTCAGCGGGAAAACGGAGTATCCTCTGCAGAGACTTCAGATATTGCTGCGTGTGATGGTGCGGTTTAATCATTCGCTTATTTTTGATGAACTGCTGACAGCCTTGTCAGGTCCGACAAAATTCACTATTAAGCGGCTGATCCTCGATGTGCTTATATTTTTTACTCCCGGCGAGGTTCAGAAAGAAAACCTCCGCGCGGTATGCGTAACTCTGCTTAACGATAAAACACATGTAAGAATTTTTGAATCATTAGCAAGAGTTTTTATTCTGTTTTACCAGAATGAAGGATTAAGTAAAATTTATGATCATTTTGCAGCAGAACACGATTATGAACGGCTGGTAATGATCCTCGCCGGAATAAGCAGCGCCCTCATGGAATATGGTTACGGCTTAAAAATGAACAGTAAGGATATGTACGTGCTTACCATGATCATTTTAAATACAGCCGAGCAGCTGCGGACAGATACCCGTTTACACGCCGGGCTTTTCCTGAGACTCTGCCGCCTCCTGCTGCACCTTTCTGCAGATGTCAGCCGGCATGATATTCTGGAACTGATCCAGCGGTACCCCATAAATGCTGATTCTCTCAAAATTCTCACCCGTATACATACTAAAGAGGCCAAAGTACTGCTGCACCATCTGCTGAAAACGTGGAGAAATGAAGTTTCAAAATACGCATATTTTATTCATATCATTTTTTATGAACTTGCCAATTCCGAACAAAGTAACGAATTGGATCTTCATTCCGACTTGTGCCAAAGTTACATTACCCATCCTCTTTTTACCGCAGATGTGATTTATTATTTTGCCCGGAAAAGTCTTACCGTGCATGCCGCTCAGGCTGCAACCTTCTGCAGAATAGACCAGATGCATCTGCAGTATTATCTGCTTCTTCTGCTTGCGCAGACTGACACCCGCCGTTTTATGATTAATTATTTCCGATTGTTCAGCCGCGGTTCTGAAGAAATACAGATGATGGCAGCCTCGAGACTTCTGATTTCAGAAAATCCTGAAATAGTAAAAAAACTGTACCGCATTTTTATCGTAAGAAAAGCCAATCCGCAAAGGCTTCTTGAGACGGTTAAATCACTTCCGCGCGATTTCACTATCATTCAGACGAATTTTCTCGCGTTGTCTGCGCAGCGAAATGTAGACGGATTTGCAGCTTACGCCGAAACTGCTGCGTATCTTGCGGTTGCGCTCTTTTATCTCAGTCCGGATTCCGATACACGGGATGAAAAAAAGGAAACCATCAGGAAAGAAGATCCCGTGATGTTATCAGGAATACCTTACATGCCGGAGAGTGCGCTGATGTTTTTCAGGAAAGCTGAACAATCCTATCATTTTTTTATTGAAACAGGCCGGCATAGTGCAAAAGATATTTCCCCTCTTATTAATGAGTATCGTGCAGGTATTGAAATAATAATTCGTTCACTTATTATCCCCCGAATGGACCAACTCGTGCAGAATAATGAATTTATTCATGCACTGACTCATATTTTTAAAACAGCACAGATATTCCTGGATTTTTTTGCCCGCGAAAAAATGTGGCTTGAAATTACTTTTCAGCCGGAGATACTGCAGGTAATCATCGGTCTCTGTCTTAAACGGGATGCCGGACAACTCACGAATTATCTGGCAGATTTGGAACGCGTGTATCATTTGCTCGCTATGGTATTATGCAACAACGAATTTTTTCAGATTAAAAATCCCATGAATTTGCCATTGGATTTATTCCGGGAACTTCGTATTCTGGAACATTTATTTTATATTCATAGTACTGCAGAAGAATTTTTGAGCAGCATTGATTTTTCGTATGAAAAAAGTTCTTCTGCAGCAGCGCATGCCCGTGAAGCGGCGATAGCTTCGGTAAAACTTATCACTGCGGCCGGTGCAGCGAAGTAACCGCTCGATGAAGCAGATTTTTCCACGACCTGCGGTTATTATCCGGAGCGCGATCCTTTTTTTCGGCGCGTATATTGTTTCCGCGTACTCAGGAAAACCTCACTGGAATGTTTTTGTAACTCCACACTACCGTATTCATTTTAAAGATGAGTATAAAAACACTGCGGGCAGAGTGGCGGTATTTGCCGAAGAAATTCATATTCTTCTTTCAGATTTTTTTTCAGATGCACCCGACGAAATAACACATATTGTCATTGATCCTTACCGCGCAGAAGTAAACGGATTCAGTACTGAAATACCGGGGAATCTCGTTTATCTGTATCCCAATCCGCCTCTGGATGAAATCCAGCTCAGGTATTTCGGAAGGGACTGGCTATATGTAATGGTTTTTCATGAACTTGTGCATAATTTCCATTTAAACCGTAAGCGCGGATTCTGGGGTGCGGGGTCATACGTTTTCGGTCCGTTGTTTAACAGCTTCGGCCGGAATCCTGATGTGTGGAATGCAGAAGGTACTGCCATTTTTCTTGAAACCTACCTCGCCGGGTACGGAAGGGGCCGGCTTCTCTCACCGCTTTATCCCATGATCGCATACTCGAGTGCGGCATTTGGAAATTTTCCGTCCGTATATCAGGTTAATGTTTCTCCCGGGGTATGGCAGCTTGACGCGGCTAATTATATATACGGATCGCTTTTTATTGATTATCTTATCCGCACAAAAGGAAAAGAAAAAGCAGTAGACTTTCTTAATAAATCTACTTCAATATTCCCGCTTTTTAAAGATATCCCGTTTAAAACCATATACGGAGTATGGCCGCCGGAAATGTGGAATGAATTTAAAAAATCCTGTGAAGCACATCCTTCGGTTAAAGCACATAACCGGAGCAGCAGGGATGATACAAGGTATGCAGAGAAACAGATAGTTGTTGCTGAAGATATGTATATTCCGGGTCCTGCGCGGGCGGATAATTCGAATATTTATTATTTTCATCACAATAATAAAAACAACAACCGGCTGTATCAATATTGTCCTGCACGCGCGGAAACGAAAATCTTATGGAAGCCTCCGAAACACATGCGTTCAATTCGTTTATTCGCAGCGGACTCAGGAAAAATTTTTTTTTCTGCGGTAGTAAGTAAAAATCATCAAAAATCTGAAAGAAATATATATACACTTTCGAAGGGCCGGCTTTCCGAGTTAACCACAGATATGCGCGTGTACCAATGCGCGCGTAATCCGGTCAGCAAAGCGTTATGGGCAATCCTTGACCGTTTCGGCCGGCAGGAACTCGTCGTTTTTGATGAAAAGGGCATATTGCTTCATGCCATTGATCTGACAGAAAGCGGGTATTATGTGACTGATGTAACAATTTCTCAGGCCGGATCCGTTTTAATGCAAGTGGAAAAGGAAAAATCTTTTTTCTTAATTTTGATTCGAAATAATAAACATATTGAAACTGTTACACAAAATGAAAATAGTAAACACAGTGATAGTATTACACAAAATGCTCCCCCGGCACAAGAAACTACCGGTTTGTATGAAATTGATATACAAAAATTAAAAAAAATCGAAAAAATATTAATTTCCGGAAAAAATGAGTATATAATCCGGCACTCACATGTCATGGCAGAAACAATATTATTTCTTCGTGAAAAACCTGCCTGGACGTATGCAGCACAGTCCGGCCCTGAATTGTTCACAATAGACGTTGACAAGAGCATCGCTACAGAACCTTTCGGTATATGGCACCCGGTTTTGAACCCGGATGACAGTCTGATGTATTATCTGCTCACGCCAAACGGCTTTGCATTATGTAAAAAGATGTTTTCAGATTTTGAAATTTCAGAGGTTAAAAAAAGCTCAGGTTTCTCTGATGTTAATGATCAATTCAGCTTTTCTGCAAACCCGCCGTGCAGTAATAGCAACAATAAAGACAAAAACGATACCCTTTTTATTAATGCACGGCACCGCAGGCACAGCGGATTAACAACCGGCATCGCTCCTTTTTTCCGCTATCCCATATTTTCAATTCAGAGATCGGCGCAATCACTGGAATATACAATTGGAACGGTGATGATGGGTAAAAATATTTTTGATACCTGGGAATATAATACTGCATTCGGCTATGAAAATATAAGTGACACTTTTTATACATCAGGAACAATAACACGCCGTTTCAGTTTAGTCGATATTACCGCGGTTTGTTCCTCACGGTTTTTAAGAAGTATTCAGGAAATACCGTACTTTTCGGTATCTCTTCAGCCGCTGATTCGAAGGAACAGTCTTAGTGGAGCAGAGTTCACTATACAGCATGGAATGTCCTGGCATTATCCCGGGAACGCGGCGTCGGCACAAATAGTATTGGCAAGGTACGGCAGTGAACATGTCCGTCGAAATACCTTTCCTTCCGGAGGGTGGGATGGATTTGCAGCAGTTAATTTTTCCAGAGATGCGGTGTTTAATCAGCGTTCCGAAGCAGTGTTGAGTGTGCAGGGTGATGTACACTCTTATTCCAGGAAAGGGCCGGTCTCATTTCATGCGAGGATTTGCGGAGGTAGCACAGTCATTGGTGATGAGCATTTTTTTATTTCTTCAAAAAATTTAATTACCGATAGGAACGGTCTTGCTTTTTTTGACATAAATAGCCCTTTTCTTTCAAAAGAGTTTCCCGCCCGGATCTCTGTTACGGCACAGCCCATGATGCAGGTAGCTGCTTCTGATTTTGACTTTTTTTTCCCGGTGTTTGATTATTATGCGGTTACACCCTTTTTCCCCTGGTTTTTGTTTCAGAATATTACAGGCTGTTTTTTTATTCAATCCGTGTGCGGAAAAACACATGACAAACAACTGATACCGGCAATCGGACCTGGTACACTTTTTGATTTTCGTTTTATGAGTAATCCGGAAATAAAACTCAGTATCGGCGGATCATATTCTTTACCGGAAAAGGAACCGCTTTTTTTTATACGAATTGTGTCAGCGCTGCAATTACTTTCGATTTTGAAACTTCCGACAGGTATTCAAGGCTTCACATATCTGCGCGCGGGCGGCTACACACAGAAATATGCATGCTCTATGAGTGCGTACGAAAAGGCATTGTCTGTATGAAAAATCCCTGGAAGCTTTCCATTATCGGCGGCAGCGGCCGGATAGCCTGTGCTGTCTGCGCTGATCTTGTCCGGGATGCTGCATTACCCAAGGGACGGATAATCCTGCATGGGCGCAGTGATACTAAGCTTCGCCGTAATCTCGAACTCATTTCGCGAACGAGAATCATGCCAGAGCCGCATATCGCTCTAAGTACGACACACGACCTGCGTGACGCTGTTACCGGCGCTGATGTGGTGCTCTATAATGCGACCGCCGGTCTCGGTGAGTACAATGGCCGCAGCGCTTTCGGTATCCAGCAGGGCGCGCATATTCTGGAAATCGGAGAAATGATCTCCCGTCTCGCGCCTGATGCATGGTTACTCGTCGATACAAATCCTCCTGATGTACCCCTGATGGCCGCCCGGAAATGTTTCAGACTGAAGAATGTCGCCGCCTTGTGTAATGCCACCGATATTTTCCGCAAGGTTCTCGCGCCGTTTCTCGGATGCTCTGAGGAGAGTCTTTCCTTCGACGAACTCGGGTTAAACCATGAGGTCTGGCTTACCGATATCAGGCGTGATGATGTATCGATCTACAGCGAACTTCGCCGGATGCTGCCTCTGCAGTATGATGCAAAGAAACTTTCCAGTTCTTATCTCGATGTGTTCCCGGAGTGGCCGCTTGCGTTTCGTAATAATATTGCGCTCCTTGAGGTGAGTGGCTTCCTCAGTGCTCCGGTCGGCGCGCCGCGGCGTTTTCGCGGGCTTCCCGTGCCATCCGAAGAAATATCTGGTCTGATGAAACGGCCGACTGATAATGATTTTTCATCGCTTGTGCAGTCCGGAGCCGGTCCGGATAAAATTCTACAGACGATACGACGCTGCGGCGGAGGTATTCCCGTCTATATTGCACGATTTCTCGGTTCACTTCTCGGCGGGGCACCCGGCACTCATTCGCTGCAGGTTCCTGATCGAATAGTTTTCCCGGGTGCTTCAGATGAAATAATGCTGCAGCTCACCTGCTGTGTCAGCAGAGGCCGCATCGAGGCAACACCGCCTGCGGTTGTGCCGCCCTTCATCCGGGCTCTGCTTGCAACGCGTATCGAACAGAATATTTTACTTACACGCGGTCTGGCCGGTCAGGACGAAGCGCTCATCCGTCAGGGGCTGCTTGTCTGTCCTGAGCGTGTTGATATCGGCGAGGCGAGTAGAATTGCTGCGGCGCGTGAATGCCTTGAGCCGTCTGCGGCGATGAATTGACTTGTGTTTAAATAAATTAATGTTACAATACATAAATTATTCATTAACAGGAGTTCTAAAATGGAACAAAATCCCTATGCAGCCCCGACAGCCCCAATAGAACCAGAATCAGTAAGCGGTATTTCCGATATTGAATTCATACCGGGTAAGGCAATATCCTTTGCCTGGCTCATGGTAAAAAAAAACCTTGGTTTCTATATTGTTCTGATATTAATTTACTTCGGGTTTTCTGCATTATCAGGTATTGTAAATTTTGGTTTTGGTCAAAACCAGGCAACACCGTTTATGCGTGTGCCTCTTTTACTAATAATCTATATAGCAACCTATATCGCTGCACTGGGCATAATAAAAATAAATTTAAACTGTGTAGACGGTAAATCGCTTATGCTAAGTGATCTTTTTTCATGTGCCCACCTCTTTTTTAAATTTATAGGCGCAACACTCTTATACTCTCTGCTTGTCTTTGTTGGATTGCTGCTGTTTATAGTACCAGGAATTATTTTTGGAATTAAATACAGTTTTTACACATTTTTTTTGTCGACCGTAATGCGGGAATTCGCGAGTCGTTAAAACTAAGTGCGCAAATAACAAAGGGAAATAAGGGAAAGCTCTTTAAGTTTTATCTTCTTAATTTTCTCGTTATTTTATTAGGCTTTGTTTGTCTGATTATAGGACTCTTTCCGGCAACTGCTGTTTTTATGATTTCTTCAGCATATGCGTACCGGGTGCTCAGCGGCAAATTACCTGCTTAAAGTGAACCCTGCCGTTTAAGGCTGAGATAATTATTTACCAGTGCAGCGGGAAGTGCTACGGGATGCGTATCGATGATATGAATTCCCGCCTGTTTAAGCTGCGTATGATATCGTTTCCGCTTTAATAGAAAATCGGTTACTGCGCCGTATAAGAGAGCATCATCAAGAGAACGTAACCTGCGTTGGCGGACATGGTCTAAAACCGTTTCACGGAGGCTGCATAGAAGCACCACATGTTTTTTTGAAAGTGCCGTGATGACCTGGTACATTTCCCGGCTGTCTTCCTGGGTGATATTGGTCATTAGAATTAAAAGCGACCGGGAACAGCCCATAGTTTCAAACTTTTCAAGACCCGTGATGACATCAGGAGTGTCATCCGCCGGTTTTAAATCGTAAGTCATTTTCTGAATTCTGCCGAGCTGATTACCCGAGCTGCATGGCTTAAGCCAGCGGGGCGGGCGGGCGACCACATACATACCAACTGCATCTCTCTGCTGAATGGCAGTATGCGCTAATAATAAAGCAGCATTCAGTACCTGATCAAAATGACCGAGACCGTTGTCACTGCTTGACAGACGGCCTGAACTGTCGAGAAAAAATATAACTTTTTGATCACAGCTCTGCTGGTATTCTCTGGAGATAAGTTTTCTGAAACGGTTGCTTGCTTTCCAGTCAATCTGGCGGCGTTCATCACCGCTTCTGTATTCGCGCAATTGATGGAAATCAAATCCTTCTCCGCGCAGCGGTTTACTGCGAATGCCGGCGAGATTAAGATGATTTATTTTTCCCAGCATTGTATAAGAAATGAACGCCTGAAAATCAGGATACACCTTGATTGTATCCGGCAGAATATATTTTTTTCTGTTTTGAGCAAGACCGAGAACTCCAGAAACGCGCAGATGCAGAAATGAAAAGGTAAAATCACCCCGGTCTACCGGGAGAATTTCATACATATGCCGGTTGGACTGCCCGCGGGTCAGTTTCCCGGCGATAGGGAGGCCTTTTAGCGTAAATGAGGGAGGATAACCGTCAAACAGTTCATATTTGATGGTACGCAGGCCATGCCATGTTATTTCAAGTGTGACTGTGCTCCAGTGACCGATTGGAATGATAGGTGAAACGACACGGGTAATGACCGGATAAACAGAAAAGGAAAGCAGTATCATATCGATGACCATTGCGATTGTCAGGACTGATGCGAAGATGATTGACAAGGACTGCAGTCGCGGGAAAAATAACGCAATGATGGAAAGAGCGAGCGGAAAAACAGCCGCGTACAGCGTACGCCGCGCCGGTATCATTCTCTTGGAGCCTCGACAGAGGCCGCAATTTCTTCAAGTACGGTATCAATCCTGGTTTCTTCCAGTGAAAGGCCCACACTCAAACCAATCCTGTGCCTGAGCGCGGGACGCACGACATCTGTGATATCATCGGGAATAACATAATCACGGCCGTTAAGGAATGCCATACTTCTGGCAAGTCTTACCAGAGCAATGGATGCGCGGGGGCCGGCGCCGTGGAGAAGTCCGTCCCGGGTTCTTGTAGCGGCGACAATCCGAACTGCGTAGGAAGCTATTCTTTCGCTGATAGTAATTCCTGCAGCAGCCTTTTTCATTGCTTCAATGCCGGCGGCATTAATAATAGGTGTGATTGATGAAAGATCAAGCTGGTCACCAACTGCGTTATCAGTAGTTTTCATCACCATGGCAATTTCATCAGCTTCATTCGGAAAGTCCATGTTTACTTTTATAATAAACCGGTCAAGCTGTGCTTCCGGCAGCGGGTACGTTCCTTCCTGATCAAGAGGATTTTGAGTGGCGATAGTGATAAAAGGCGGGGAAATCGGATACGTTGTGCCTTCAATAGTAACCTGGTTTTCCTGCATTACTTCTAAAAGAGCAGATTGTGTTTTTGCAGAGGCGCGATTAATTTCATCTGCTAAAAGAATATTGGTGAAGACCGGGCCTTTTCTTGTATGAAAATCGCCGCTGGCGTTATCAAAAATCAGATGACCGCAAATGTCTGCCGGCATGAGATCAGGAGTGAACTGAATTCTTGAGGAGCTTCCGTCAAAACATTTTGCCAGGGCACGGGCAAGAAGAGTTTTCCCCAGCCCCGGAACACCCTCGAGGAGAATATGCCCGCCGGATAGAACGGCAAGAAGCACCTGTGTGACAACTTCTTTCTGTCCGATAAGAACTTTGTTTATCGCCGTCCGGATTTTTCCAATAGTTTCAACTCTGTTATTATTTTCCTGTGTCATGAGGTTCTCCTGTGTGGTGTAAATTTACGCGATTCAAGATCAAGGATCAGCTTGCGGAGGATACATATATAATCAAAAAATTTCTCGCGGTTTCCATGTGCCCCTGCAGTAAGTACCGAATTTATTTTCTGCGGTTCAATATTGCTGATTCGGGACAGATAGGAAATTTGCCCCTGAGAGGAATGAGCGTATGCAGGAGGTATTCTGCGTTCGAGATTGAAGTATAACATTTCAAGCACGGAATTGTAGAGCCGCCAATAATTGTTGGAACGCAGAAAATATCGGCCGTCCGCCCGGAGATGTTCAATAAGACTCCTCCTTGCCATTGATGTGTCAGGAAGAACGGGTCCGAATCTTTGAAAGTGAGACCAGAAATAAATGACAAAGAGGAGAACAGCGAAGACAGTAATCCAAAGTGCACGCTCGGTAAAAATTTCAGCCAGTGAAGGTTGTCTGCGGCCGGTTAGTATCCACAGATTTCTTTTTTGCTGCTCTCCGGCCGGTCTATGCAGGGTTAAATGCCAAAGAAGTTTCATATGGTCTGCTGCGGCAATATTCTGATTGTAAAATGGTTTCAGATCGGACAAATAAGTAAAAATACGTGAATTGGTTTTTGAGGAGCGGTTATCACGCTGCGTGTGCAGGTATCCGCCGGGCGATTTTCTCCCGTCAGGTTTTCCGGGTATATAATATCCTTTTTCAGTCCTGCCGTGTAAAGCCGTACCATCGATATAGTATGGTATGGATGTATACCGGTAATTCGTTATAACTCCCTGACACCGGCAGGGGTATGATGAAAATCCATAGCGGACCGGTTTAACAATTTTTTTTTTCTTTTCTGTTTTTAATTTGAAAACAGTAAGAAGTGTATCCTGAGGAAGCGTGAACTCCGGAGGCGTAATAACAATATGACCACCGCGGTCATACCATTCATACAGCCTCTCTGCCTCATCTTTATGAATTGCAACATTTCGCGATCCATCAATAAGAATTGTATCACTTACTGGAATTTGACCGAGCTGTTCCTTTGTTGCCTCTGAAAACCTGAAAACAATAATACCGTTATCCTTAAAATAACGTGATGCGGCATAGAACTTATCAGCCCGTATGTGTGCCTCAGGCGGTTCGCGGACAGTCACTGTTTTTTTCGGAGCTTTTTGGTACGCATAGATTATTAATACACAGATAATGGCAGTGATTGAGAGGAGGACAATATTATGTGCTTTCAAGCAGTTTTCTCCAGTAATTGCCAATTATCTGCCAGTTGACGTATCGTCTCTTCGGCCGGGATAAGCCGTCCATAAGCCGCCTGACTCCAGGCATTGGTTACATCGGTGAAGTACTGTACACTGACCCCACGCAGTTTGTCTTTTACCCGTTTAAGGCATGTTTTTTCCGTGCTGCCCGGTGAAAAACGGATAAGGTGTTTTTGTTCATAATATTTTAAACAGCCGCGGTAAAGCACAGAAAGGGCAGAGATGGAATTTCCGGATTCAAGAAGCAGAATAGCATTTTTCGGTGTGAGATCAGTTTCTTTGACTATATCGTGAACTGCGGTATCTGCCGGTGTTTCTTCTTCAGAAATATTTTCTGCATTTGTGCGGTTTTTATACCATCGGTATAAAACAAAGAAACCTGTTAAAACAGCAATGCAGAGGAAAGTAAACGCGAAAGGACGTATTACAGGGGGAATTTTCAATGTAAATAACCCTGATTGAGTATTTGTATACGTTGTATCAAGTACTTTTTTTTCCCGGATATTGCCGAATTCAGGTTCATTAAGAATTCTGCGGATATCCGGATGTATGTTGGTGGGAATATATCCGATACTCTCAGAAGATTCTGGTTTCATAATATTTTACCTTTTGTGCTCAGTGATTCGTTAAGACTGCGAAATGCGATTTCTATATCCCAATATTCCAGCCGGGCGCGGCGGTAAAGGTAGGAAGAAAACCCTATCGCAACAAAAAGCGGTTCCATGAGAAAAACGGAAACCGAGTATGAAATCTTAATTATTATATATGATCCGAATGAACCTTCCTGCAGCCGGAGGAACAACTCATGCACATCGAAGTCAGGAGGGGTAAGAAAATTATATTGGGTGAACATGAGTAATGCGGCAAACGGTGCTGATACCATTAGTATTTCCGCGAAAGCAAGAAGGTATCCGTACCATCTCACGTGATATACCTCAATTCCCTGGCTTAGTAACTCACTCCGCTTCCGGGCTTTTTTACCCCGAAGCCGTTCAAGGACTCGTACTGGAAGGATAAATGTGCGGGTAGGCAAAAAACGATGAAGGAACATTATTTTAAGGAAACTTGTAAAAGCCAGGTTCTTTAAAAAAACCGGCGAAAAATTTAACATTGGAATGGTATTAAAAGCAAGCTTTCCGTAAATTGAAATGCAGGAGATACTATAAAGAGGTTTCAACAGCCAGACAACAGGCAGCAACACGGCGAGTGGTAGAAAAATATTGAGTACAGCAAGCGGAATCAGCATAAGCGACAGGGTAGGGAGGCATATTCTCCACCAGGAACGATAGAGAATAATTCCGGCATCTGCAGCGCTGCCGGCGGGGCTGGTGCGGATGTCAACGTTCAGTTTTTCTGACACTGCGCTGTCTTCCCATTAAAATAAAATAAGATATAGTAATAATCCACAATATTCCGGATATGAAATATTTTATAACTGCGTCCTGGCTGCCTGCAGACCAGAAGGCTTCTATCGCAGCGGCAAGTATAAACATAATGATAAGACCGTATACAAGGGTGAGAACATCCACGCGGATTTTCCGCAGTGATTCTCTCAGGGAATAACGGCCGCGGAAGAGAATAGCCCGCCCGAAAAGAAGACCAGCCATACATGAGATCACCACGGCAGTAAGTTCAACTGAGCTGTGTCCGCATACAAAAGTAAAAAAGTTTTTCCAGTTGCTGCCGGAGAACATGTAACCTACGGATGCACCGAGAACAAGTCCGTTGTATGAGATAATCAGCAGAGAACCAATTCCTGCGAAAAGACCGCCGGCGAATGTTCTTAATCCGATACCGGTGTTGTTGGCAATATAGAAGCCGAACATTTTTACAGATTCTGATGCCGGACGGCTGAAAATTTTTTTAGAGGAATACATCTCATCAAGCGCATTTATTGCCCGTGAACTGAGAATTGAGCGCGTATAGCGGGGGTAATGTCTGGTAACCAGGAAAGATGCAGTTCCAATGACGTAAAAGAAAAAAAGCGAAATTATTAATAAATTGTAATATTTGCGGACGGTTGCGGGGAAAGAATAAAATAAAAGATCGCTTATATTTCCCTGACGATTTGTGCCTGTTGCATAAAATACATTATGCCCCCGAACAACAAGCGCATTGAGGTAAGTAACCAGTTGTTGGCCGTATACGCGCTGGCGGGCTATCATTAAGCTTCTGCAGAGATTTCTATACATTGGGGGAAAGTCCGGGGGGGGGTTGTGCCGGCGGCCGGCCTTTTGTGTTTCGAACAATTTGAGCACTGATTCAAACTCTGTCCATGCACCGAGGTGACGGTTTACAAATTGTGATTGGTTCATCGGTTTTTATTCATGTCAGATTTCTTTTGTGGCGATATCTGTGTGCCGATAAGTCCGGCTCCCCATGAGAAAATATATTCTGCATTTTTTTTTCCTCGGAGTCCTGTTATCGGGGATAGTATCTCTGCAATTTCGATATGACGCTCCGAAAGTCCTCCTGATGCGGTGCAGAAAAATCTTATCAGCGCCCGCCGTTCATCTTCCATAAGATATCCTGTAGCGGGCGGAGTAATGCCTATGAGGTTATTTTGATGTTCCGGAGAAATATCAGATCGTTCTGAAAATATTACAATAGTGCCCGCTGCGAGATCACCGAGACGTCTGAAGCCGGTGGTGAGAAGCATTGAAATAAATCCTGCTAAATTAAACACCGGAAGAAAATCAGCCGGACGCAGAAGATTGCGCAGCATGGAAGCGCGAAAATCTATCGGTGTTCCGTTTTCACAAAGCACCTGCAGCCGCATTATTTTTTTTCCCGGAGAGACACCCTTATAAAATACATCAAAAAAAACAGGGTAAAACCATTGCAAAATAAATTGCATGATTAAATAGGGTCCTGCAGCTGCACTGCCGAATATTCCGAAAAAAAATGCTGCGGTAATGGCTGCGATGCAGCTTTTAATAAGAAAATCCAGCATCCATGCTTTTGTACGGACACCGGGTCCTGCAGGAAAGAGCTGTAATTCTACTCCCTCGGGAGTATGCACTGAGTACCTTGTACTGATGAACGGGATAGCGCTCTGGTGAAATGAAGACGGAATCAAAATGCCCCGCTGATAGAGTCCATAGCAGTTTTTATATGCCGCATCGTACAAAATAATACGATATTTTCTAATATTCCTCAAGTTACATTAATTGGACTCGTAACGCCATATTTGCCGCTTTTCCCATTACAGTTTACAATACCGGTAGTGAAAAAAGATCTTCCCATAATTATTTTTGCGGACGCTGAGTGCAGTGACTGGTACCGGGACAATCAGCCGCAGTTACGCGATATTAATCAAATACCCGTGTGTAAATGGAATAATCCGATTATAGAAACCGGGAAAAAAGCAAAAAAGCTGCATGCGGAGATTCTTCCCCAGGTGCATGCGGACAGTATTGAACTGCATTTTGTCTATCACGGTGAAATAGGCATTACTCTTGAAAACAAGTTTTTTTTATTACGACCCGGAGATGTGCTCGCCGTACTGCCCGGGCAAACCCATTCTTCAGCTATTATAAACCGGAAAACCGAATTCGGGTGGCTTCGGATGAAACTCCCCGGAAAAAAAGAAGGCTTTGCCGGTTTTTCTTCCGAAGAAACTGACCTGGCATTTGATGTGCTGCAAAGCGGTAAAATATTTAACATCGGTTCCGGGTTGCGCCTTGCCGATACACTGCACGCTGCGCTTAAAACAAGCTGCAGTATGAATACGGCACTCTCAAGTCCGCGCAGTTCTTATGCCAGGTTGCAGATGCTGCAGGAAATGTCAGTAAAGACTGCACTGCAGAATTTTCTGGTAATGCTCATTCAATGCACAGAGCAGCACCGGAAACCTGAAGTTTCTCCCGCAATCAGGGTTATTGAGGACTATATTGCCGGAAATTACGCGGCCGCCTTTTTCCCTATAGGTGATTTTTCAGAAAAACTCGAAATGGCTCCGTCAACCATCATGAAACAGTTTAAAAAAGAAACCGGATATGCGCTTCATGAATATCTTTTAAAAGTGCGGATTTCCGCCGCTTCCCAAATGCTGAGTACTACTTCGGAATCGATGACCGATATAGCCTATAAATGCGGTTTTTATTCGTCCCAGCACTTCTCGGCAATGTTCCGCCGTTTTACCGGTCAGACTCCGAGACTATGGAGAAAGAATAATAATAAATAAATCTGGAAGTACAAATTTTAAATATCTGCACAGCAAATTGATTATCATCGGATACGATAAAAGATAATAGACACAGAGGACACAAGAGACCACAGATGACCCTGTCTCTATCCCATTAGCGTTTATCCGCGTCCATTCGCGGTTATCTTTGAATTTTAACCGCGAATGAACGCGAATATCTATGAGATCTCTACGCTCCTATCTACATTTCTTAAAATGAACCGATAAGGAGCACGTGGTTTCATTTCAACTGAACGTATTGATGAGTTTCTGTTCTTCTATATCTATGAAAGCAAAGAGATAGCGTTCCCTGAAAATATCCGCTCTTTTAAATAATTTTCTTCACCGCAGCTCATTCTCAGCGAACTGACCGCATCTTTCAGCGCTTTTATTGTATGATACGTATTGTACGTAAGATTTTCATAACCGAAGGATCCTTCTTCAGACCAGCTGTATTTTTCTCTTGTTCTGAAAATAGCGCCTGATTTTTCTGACCAGAATTCAGTACCTGAAATAAGACCAAACGGTATATCTGAACCAAAAAGTATTTTATCCCAAAGCACCCGGTTTGACAGCGCCATTTCGTATACTTCCTGCGAAGCCGCCGAAGATGTTTCAAGAAAAACAGAAGGATTGTCCGGAAGATCTGAATGCATGAATTGTGCAAAATCCTCCGGACATATAAAACGTCCCATATGCGCAAGAATTATTTTTATATTTTTAAAATTATCGGTAATATAATTCAGATAATTTCTCACCTCTGTGCTGCCCACGCCCTTACCAGTAGTGTGGAGCATGATTACCAGGTTTTCTGAATTGATAAATTCGAGCAGTGACTTTGGCAGTATTTCTTCGGGGTTTGTTTTGAAGTTGTCTTTTTGCAGCATATCAAAATACGGTTTGACTCCGGTGAACCTTACTTTTTCTTTTTCAGCTTTTTTGAATATTTCCCGGTTCAGATGAATATCGCGCGGATCTGTCCAGAGAAAGCCTTTCATTTTTTGATCAGATTTCATTATCTGTATAATGTAATGATTGGATCTGGTAAAGTCTATTTCCTGCAGCGGAAAAGGAAACACGCATGCGCCGGAAATTTTTTTTCCTGAATAAAGATTCCGGTGCCAGCAGTCCATGGTTTCGCGGGTTAGAGATGAATAAGTAGACAACGCCAATTTTTTCCGGTCCGGAGAGAATTCGGCAAGCACATCTTCGCTGCGGCCGATGTGCACATGCGCATCAAATATTTTTTCCGGTACCCATGGCTTTAATTCGCTCTGCCATAAACCGGTGTGATCGGAATATTCCATATTACTTGACAAGGTTCTTTATTCCTTAAGATTATCATAGGCGGCGGCAATTTCGTTAAGCGCCGCTCTTAATTCATATTTGCCTTCATTCACCAGTTCATATTTCAGTTTTTGAATATCGCGGAATTCCTGAAGTCTGGGGAAGACCGGATCAGCAGGCAGCGCGTGTTCGATACTCTCCCTGTAAAGAATATTCATTTTTTTCATATCAAGCATGTTCTCAAATTCAGAACTGTATGTGAGCGGTTTATATACGGCAATATCCATCCGGCGCAGTGTAATCATACGCTGACCCTGTTCTCCGGCTATCCATCGGAGAAATTCAAGAGCTGCTTCAATTTTTTTTGAAGTTTTCGCAATCCCTGCGTATGCGGTACTGGTGACTACCGCATCGGCCGCATCTGTCGGCATTCCTGCCACATCCCAGTTGAAAGACAGTTTTGCTTTATGCATAATATCCGCCTGTTCGCGGCCGCCTAAATGAAAAGCGACCATCCCGCTGCCGAACACACCGCTAATTCCTCTCGTCTCTGATGTAATTGATTCAGAGTCGCTCTTTGTAACGGATACTCTGTGACGCAGGGTAAGATCAAAAAGATATTTATAAACCGACATTTGCTGAGGTGAATTAATAATACACTTCTGCATGTCTTCAGTAAACATACTTAATCCATTTTGTTTCAGCATAATGTCATGTAAAATATTATGCGAGCCAGTAAGCATCGGTGTACCGAATGTCCGTTCGGTTATAGTCTCCCGGCGTGTGACTTTCCGGCATATATTTAAAAAGTCATTCCAGTTCCATTTCCCTGGTAATTCACCGATGCCGAATTTCTGAAGCAGTGTTTTATTGTAATACCAGTTGCCAGCCCATGTCCAAATCGGCATAGCATATAATTTTCCATTACGCATTCCATCTGCAACAGTATTGGGAAAAATATGACGCATTATGGGCTTAAACTTTTGATTTGTTATTATGTCGTTGAGCGGAATGAGCTGATCTTTATATGCAAGAAGATCGTATTGTGTTCCGGCAAGAAGAGTAAGATCACAAAGGGCGCTTCCTGCTGCCATGGTTACGAGCCGGTCAAAATATGCCCCTGACGGGGCGAAAATTTCAACTTTTACTTTTGGGTTTGTTTTATTATATTGCCGCGCAAGGCTTTCAAAAAAAGGCCTGTTATACACGTCTCCCCAGGTCATAAAGGTAAGATTATCCTGTTTTTTACGGTTAGTTCCGCAGCTGATGAACAATAATACGGCGGCCGCTGCAAATAAATAATGTATTGATATTTTAAGTTGTTTCATGTTTTTTCCTTATATTATATTTAATAATTTATTCGTAAAGCCGTATAGTCATTTCGTTTGAGTAATATTGTAATCTCATTTAACTTATACGGAATGGATGCTAAAGTTTCTGCATTTTTAATGCTGGAAATTTTAAAGTCTGTGATTTTTAGTTTTACTTCTTTTTCTTCTCTATTTAAGTTTGATACAAGGACCAGTAATGTATCATCTTGTTGATAGAACCCGATTACAATATTTATCTTGTCAGATATGATTTTTTTTTGTTCCCAATATGGATGAAATTCCACTTTTTCTGAGTCAATACCGAAATCAGAGCGGAATTGCCAGACTTTATAAATTTCTTCAAGATTGCAAAAGTTTGGCCAAATAATAACATCTGCCTGAAGTATCCGTGAAAGCATATCCCGGGTTGCGGCTGTTCCCTCGGCTATTTCTTTACCAAGGTGTATGACTTCCGGGAGAAAGACAATTACGCTGCCCCACTGTTTCCAATATGCTTCAGTTCTTAATCTATCCATGGGCAGAACGTACGAATAATAGTAGTTCATATCGCCTGGAGGGGGAAGCAGGTGCTCATGACCTTGTTTAAAATACGATGGAACGTAGTGTTCGCCGATAAGCATCATTTCAAAATGACTTAAATACGGCATAATCATAGTGGCAGAACAGTGAGTTATCATCGAAGGTTCGCAGTTATTCCGCTGTTCTGCAGTGTAACGAAACCGTTTGAGCATGTTTCTTGAACCAAGGAAATCATATGTTGGTCTCCGTTTGGATTTATCATAATCGGTATATCCGCCTCCGCTTTCATTTCGGTAATTAGGAACAGGCATTACCTCATCAAGGTATACACCATCAGATTTTCCGAAAAGTTTTGCCCATTCATTGTTGCACCATACCAGATAATCCGCCCAGCCGGTAGCACTGCTAGCGCAGTACACAGTTTTATTTCCATAAGGCTCCGGAGCAGCAGTTAATGTCCATCCGAGTTTTGCCATTTCTTCGGCGTCGGGATTGTAGTCACTGCCGTCGCGATCATGAACGTGTATTTTTGTCATATATGGCATTATTTTTCTTTTCTGAGCGGAATCCTGAGCTACAAGGGATTTAATCTTATCTATATTCAGTGCTCTATGCGGTTCCGGATCTAAGCCGGCACCAAGGCTTCTTCTCCAGAAATTATTCCAGTAAACGAGATGGTTTCCCCGCTGTTCATTTTGCAGTGCATCAAAATGCGCCGTGATACGCCATCCGCGCCAATCTTTCGGCATGGTCTTAACAGGGGTTGCCATAAGCCCCCAAGTAAATGTTATTTGATCGCCGGATAAAAATGTACGCTCTTCAGCGATCATGGATATCTGTAATTCAGTTTTGATTTCATTTTTTTTGATTATTATTGTTTGCGGATTGTCTTTAGGCCACCACCATTTGTCGCTTTCGGTAAACCAGGTAAGACCACGGTCATTGTTGCCAAGCCAGATTAGAGAACGAAGACGGCTTTCAAAAACTACTCCATTTAAATGCTTAATGCTCATAGAGTACGAATTTCGAGGCAGGCTTTGAGACTCATGAATCAACGGAGCACCAACATAATGTAACAGCTCAGACTCACTGACTTGAAATGGAAAAATCAGGCGTAATTTCTCAAGAATTATTGTTTTATTTGCATTTATTTTTATTGAACAGAGTACAAGTCCGTCATATTCAAAAGAATACTCAATCTCTGCAGCTGCGCCGGGTATGAAAAATTTCCTTCTGCAGTTAATTATCCCTTTTGCTTCTTCAAAAAAATCAGGTTCAGAAAAGGCAGCCGATATTATTTTTTTATCTACAGTGCACTCTAAGTATGCGGGTGAAATGAGAAGCGGCTTATTCGCGCTATGCAACTGATCGAAAACGTTTGAGCCAGCAAGTGAATATTTTCTATTCCAAACCTGAATAGTGTTTTTATCACGAAGTACCGGAGACCATCGGCCGGGAACATAATTCTTATCAAGTGCAGTCATGCCCATTTTAGGCATACCGTCTGAAAAAAAGCGTGACTTTTGAACATAATTATTTGTTTCAATTCCTTTTTTTATTATATTTTCGCCGGTTTTTCTGCCCGGGATATGTTCTACACTTAACTCGGCGGCTTGTTCTTCATTTAATGATTGTTTATAGATTTTTACCTGAGAAATTATTGTCTGTCCATCATAGCCGGCATAAGGAGCTGCAACAAACGGTCCGATTGAAAAAAATTCAGGCCACGTAATTTCATTTTGAAGTTTTCTGCGCCCGATTAATTTTCCGTCAAAATATAGTGCTGCTTCATCTTTATTGAATGAAAAAATCAGAACTTGCCACTGGTCTTTTGCCCAGCTTGTTGAATTTTGAAAAATAGAAATATTCTCGCCGGATGTGTTAAGTGTAAGGTGAAATCCCATGCCGCTGGTTTTATATTTATAAATAAAAAGCTTGCCTGGTTTATTTCCGCTCGCTACAGTTGACAGCAGTGTATGGACTTTGTTGTCAGACGGATCCCAATCTTTTGGTTTAAACAGAATTAAAACCGCACCTTCGCCAACAGGCAGATTTCCGGATGTGGGAAATTGCATTGAAGCTGCATTTTCACCGACGAGAAGACCATTAATGTTTTGAGAAAAAAGATCAATGTCATAAGCGTGTTTTTCGTGCAAAATTAATGCAGTTTGCGAATTATTTACTGAAAATTGGGGCTGAGGAGTTTCCTCATAAGTAATATCATTAAAATTGATTGAAAAAGTTGTATCCAGTCCGCTGGTAGCAAATAAGTGCACGACTGCCGTAAGACATATTATTCTAAACAATTTCGAATTTAAAAACATTTTAATCTCCTGATTAGCTTGATTGATTATTACCCATTAAAGAAACTATAGAATTGTATATTATTATTTTTAAAAAAACAAGAAAAATTCCAACAAAGTATTGTCTTATTTTGACCATATTATTCTCCAGTTTTTCTCTTGCATGCCTTATGTGCCCGGGGTGCGTACCCGGTATACCTTTTAAATGTGCGGTTAAAATATGGTATATCGTCGAATCCAGATTCAGCGGCAATTTTCCATATCGGCAGGCTGCTGTAAGTCAGCAGTTCTTTTGCGTAATTGATTCGTAAATTACATAAATACTCCTTTATCCGTTGTCCGGTTTCCGTTTTAAATTTTCGGCAAAGGTAGCCTTCACTCAAACCAAGTAGGTCAGCCAGACTTGAAGTTTTCACCGGTTTCTTAAAATTTTTTTCCAAATAATTACATAGTGATGTCACTTTTCCATCCCGTTTATTAAATCCGAATTTTGATCGATACTCAAGTTGGAAAATATTAAGAAGGAAAATCAGTTGTAACAAGACTAAATTAAACTGTATTGTGTTACGCGGATTTCCAGATGAAATAAAATGATTATATTCGTAAACGAGTAACATTGCCGAAGTTAAAACACGGGTAAATGATTGATCTGAAAAATGAAGACAATGACTGTAAGAAACGATATTAGAAATAAAGCAGTCCAGGGCATTCAATTCATTTATGCTGTTATCACACAAAGAAAAACAGGCGGCCTTATATACTGTTTTTGGCAAAAAACTGATATTTATTTTCCCCATTGGAGGGGAATTAGTATGTAAAAAATGTCCAGAATTATTATTTATAAACAGAACATCGCCTTTTTGTACCGGTACTATTGTGCCGTTATAATTGTGGAAACCGCGTCCGTGAGTTATGATAGCTAATTCAAGAAAATTATGAAAATGAAGCGGGTATTGTTCTGGGGCGGGGGTGTTTTTTGTATATTCAAAAAACGATATAGAGATCCCGTTATTATCGTCTTTAAAAAAATATGTATTTGTATTACTGTTTATTTTTATTGTATTCCCCTTGGTGATGTCATGCTCCATAGAGTCTAATAAGTTATATATTTTTCAACGCCGCTCTGATTTTATCCAACATCATATCTGTTTCTTTTCTTGTGATTATCAGCGACGGTGCGAGTACAAGAATGTTGCCGTTGTTGCGCAGAATCATCCCGTTTTGCCAGCACCAATCCCGTATTTTTCCTCCAATTTGCAGTTTTGGATCTGCATCCAGAGTAACTGCCCACAGAAGACCGATGCCGCTCACTTCGCGTATAAGCGGAAATGTCTTCTTCATTTCTCTCAGCGCATTATCAAGATACACTCCGGTCTCAGCGGCGTTTTTCACAAGATTTTCTTTTTCAATAATCGCAAGGTTTGCGAGCGTCGCCGCGCATGCGACGGTGTGACCGCCGTACGTGCTGCCGCTGCGGAATTCATGTCCTGGTTTTTTTCTGAACACATCGGCAATTTTTGGTGTGGTGACCGCAGCGCCGAGCGGAATAAATCCTCCGGTAAGCCCTTTGCCGATTGTGAGAATGTCCGGGACAACATTATCGTGTTCGCAGAAGAACCATTTTCCGGTTTTTCCAAACCCGGTTTGTACCTCGTCAAAGATAAGGACGATGCCGTAGGTATCGCAAATTTCCCGTACGCCTTTCAGATATCCTTCCGGCGGCAGGGGATAGCCGGTGTTGGAGCCGGGGAGGGGATCCATTATCATGCCGGCGATTGTTTTGGGATTTTCAAACCGTATTAATGCTTCAAGTTCATCGAGGAGTTTTTTTGTGTATTCCTTCTCTGTCATGTCCCCGGGACAATCACGCTTTCTTGCGGCGGAAATAAACATGCATCCCGGAAGAAGCGGTTCAAAATATTCTCTGAACCACGTTAATCCCGTTACCGACCCGCCGCCGAGTGTGGTGGCGTGATACGAATCTTTTCTTGCGATAAATTTATACCGGTGCGGCTCTCCGTTTTCTACATGGTACTGCCGCGCCATTTTCATGGCAGTTTCATTGGCTTCCGAACCGCTGTTTACAAAGAAGCTTACGGATAAATCACCGGGCATAAAGGTACTGAATTTTTCCGCGAGCTCTATGAGCGGTATAGTAAATGCGTCCACATAATTCGGGAAAAATTCAAGCAATTCCATTTGCTTTTTTACCGCTTCAGTGACCTCGGGACGGTTATGTCCGCATACGGTTGTAAGGAGAGTGGCAAAGGAATCAAAATATTTTTTTCCGTTGATGTCATACACATAGCACCCTTCACCCCTGGTGAATATTTTGGGCTCAGCGGCTAATGCGGCGTTATTGGCGAAGTGGGGTATGACATATTTAAGCGCGGATTGTGTCAGCCGTTTTTTTTCTTCTTCTGAAAAGGTCATGATGTTCTCCTGTATTATTCAGTTATACTGTATTTTTAACTCTACTTTGTTAAATAAGTAACATGCGATAGCAAAATCCGCAACCAACGCCTTTTTTTTGTTATTAGGGCTTGACCCGGTGCAAAAAAAAGGGGTTGGTTGCGGATTTTGCATATTCTGTACGTTCAATTTAACAAAGTAGAGTTAATTAAATTACACTTTCCCGCATTGCGGTAAAGTTTTCCGGGCGGACTGCTGATGAAATGGAATTTCCTGAGGATAAAATAAATCGTCCGCCGGATCCGACAGATTTTATAAGATCATCTGCCACATGCCGTACTTCTTCGGGTGTACCGCGTCCGAGCAGATCCACGCTAATATTGCCCATCACTCCTGCATCAAGCGTATCACGTACTTTCGCAAGGTCCATATACGGCGATTCGAGTGGCCCGAACATATCGACCCCTGCCTCACGCATCATCGGCAGCAGTTTCCAGCAATCCCCGTCGGTGTGCTTTATTACAAATCCTCCGGCCTTCTTAATCGCCCGTACTACCCTTGTGAATGCGGGCAGAAGAAATTCACGGAAATGCTCCGGGCTTATCATCGGCCCCGTTTTGGCGGTATAATCATCTCCGAGGAAAATAATGTCTACGCCGAGACCGATAAGGATTTCGTATAAGCGGATATGATACGACGCAGCAATATCCGCAAGCCGGTGCACCAGTTCAGGCTGATCATAGAAATCAAGCACCATATTCTGCAGTCCCGCGCGCATATACTGGAGCGGCGCGAATACTTCTTCTCCAACTGCGGCGATTGCACGCTTCCCTTTGTGCGTTTTAACCAGTTTTTTTGCCTCGCCGATAACCGATGCCTGCGCAGGATCGGGTAATTTGTAATTCTCAAGGCCGGCAAGACTTTGTATCACCGCCGGTTCCTGAATTACCGAAATAACATTCCCATCGTTTTTCTGCACAGCACCCCATTTATCTCTCCACAGCCCTTCGGCACGGTCAATCCAGTCCACTCTGTCAGGAGGTTCTGCCATAGTCAGACAGGTGACAATGTCAATATCGTACCTGTCAATAAACTCATCGTATCCAGACCCGGGTACAAGTTTTTCAATTACCGAAGGATCAATAAACATTTCGCCGTAGGGAATTCTGTCCGGTTTCTGTCCATTTAAAACTGCCCTCACACGTTCATACGAATTCATTTAAGTAACTCCTCAACTTTTTTCGCAATGTCCGCAGCACCAAGTCCATACTGATTCCGAAGCCATTCCTGAGAGCCTATTTTAGTGACATTGATATCCGGCAGAGCGATACGTGTAAACCGGATACCGCCGTTTCCGCTGTCCATGAGCACTTCAGCAACAGCCGAACCGAGACCGCCGCTCAGATTATGCTCTTCAACGGTTATTACCGCACCGGTTTCCGTAGCAGCCTTTATAACTGCTTCTTTGTCGATAGGTTTTACCGTGTGCATGCTGATAAGTCTGCAGGATATGCCTTTTTGGGCAAGAGACTCCACTGCGAGTTTACAGTTATAGCCGATGGTGCCGGTAAAAATCAATGCAGCATCAGTTCCTTCGCGGACTGTGTTTGCTTTGCCGATGCTGAACGGGACGGGGCCGTCATAAATATTCGGTTCCTTTTTATAGCCGCAGCGGTAATACACCGGACCGTTATAGGACATCATTGCTTTGGTGGCTTCTACCGCTTCGGGAATGTCGCAGGGGGCAAGTACTACCATATTCGGCAGCGCGCGGAGGATTGCGATATCTTCTGTTGAATGATGTGAGATACCGAGCGGCCCGTACGCCATTCCTCCTCCGATAATGACAATTTTTACATTTGCGTTATGATAACAAATGTCGTTCCGGATTTGTTCAAGACAGCGGAGTGTGGGAAAATTTGCAATAGAATAGGTAATTGCGATATTACCCTCCATTGCCACACCGCAGGCAACACCGGTCATATTCTGTTCGGCAACCCCGCAATTTATAAACCGGTCAGGAAATGCTTCTGCAAAACCTTCAATTTCTCCGTATCCGATATCAGCGAGGATCATATGAACCCGCGAATCTTTTTTTGCGATTTCAAGAAGTGTTTTATTAAATGCTGCTCTCATGTTAAACTCCCATGGCTGCCAGTTCTGCGTCAGCCTTTTCATAAATTTCTTTTGTAACCGGACCGTAGTGCCAGTTGAAATTGTTTTCCATTGTTTTTACACCTTTGCCTTTAACCGTCCGGCAGATTACCGCCGATGGTTTCCCTTTTTGCAGCGGCAGCCGGTGCAGAATGTTATCCAGCGCAGGAATGTCATGACCGTCAACATATTCCGCAGCCCAACCGAACCCGCGCAGCTTTTCATCAAACGGCTCAAGATTGCAGATATCTTCGGATTTTCCAAGCGCCTGCAGCCGGTTATAATCGACAATCATCGTAAGATTATCCCACCCGTTTTGGCCAGCCAGCATTATAGATTCCCAGGTACTGCCTGCATTGCAGTCGCCGTCGCTCACCACACAGAAAATACGGTGATTTTTTTTCTGACGGTGTCCGTACATTGCCATCCCCGCCGAAATGGGTAGTCCATGGCCGAGAGAACCTGTGGAAAATTCCACTCCGTTAATATGGTGGGAAATATGCCCGGACAGTTTCCCGTTATCCTGATAGTATCCGTCAAGCCACGAAACAGGGAAATATCCAAGTTCGGCTAATGTGGCAAAAAGCGCGCCTCCTCCGTGACCTTTGCTGAAAATCAGTCTGTCCCGATCGGGCCGCTTGGTATTATCGGGAGAAATGTTTTTCAGTACCCTGAGATACAGTACCGACAATATTTCCGCGCAGCTGAGCATACTTCCGATATGTCCTGATTTACCGTGGTATACCATCCGCAGGCAGTGTCTTCGGACATTGTTTGCCAGTTCCCTGCATTTTTTTTCTTCTTCGGTTTTCATTGTTGCTCCTTATACCTTCTTGCCGGATGGCTTAATAATTCATGTGATGTGCACACCCGGTTAATTTGTTTTACTGGCATAAGTATACACAAAAGCGGGTAAAAAAACTTTCATTTTTTAACTTTTCTGTTTTGTATAAAAAGAGGCTGAGGGGCTATTCGGTGGATAGGGAATTAAATCCATTTAAATCATGAAAACAAGAAATGTAGGGTTTTTTTCAAATTTCGGTATATATCTATGTGGAGAAAGGCTGGCCGCGACCAGGGGGAGACGAAGTCCGCGGCGAGCCGGAATTTTAAAAAAGATGACCAACGTATTGGGAGAGGTAAGTTTTGCCAAATATGACGAATTTCGCAAAACTGTAAAATTTTTTAATACTATCATTACTTGTGTGCAGCTTTTCTTCTGCAATGAGGTGATTTGGAAAATTTTAAATTTTTCCGCTATAGCTCATTTAAAAATGTTACCGAAACATTTAGTAGAATAGTTGTTAATTTGTGTTACCAATTTGTTGTGTTTTAATTATTTTGTCAATTAATGTATCTATCTTTGTTTTCATA